>Ga0193753_10000446_pt1 | contig 40795 bp, 35 predicted proteins | sample H1c2metaG_FD_144925 | JGI IMG/M metagenome (GOLD analysis project Ga0193753, IMG submission 144925) | Soil microbial communities from a riparian zone of the East river system, Colorado, United States - H1c2 | ecosystem: Environmental > Terrestrial > Soil > Riparian zone | place: USA: East...
GCCACCCCGGTGGGAGAGGTCCGCCTCGCCGCCCAGGTGATCCAGGTCCTGGCCGGCGCCGGAGTCGCCGTGACCGTCGATCCATCCGCCCTGGCCGACCTGGCAAGAGCCGCCGCCGCGGCGCCCGACCAGCACGGCGATCCGCCCCGCCACGAGCTCCTGCCCGACGAGGCCGACGACCCGGGAATCGACGACCTCGAAATCGACGACCTAGGCACCGACGACCCCGGCACCGAGGCCCCCGGAGCCCACGCGCCCCCGGTCCACGAATCCCTCCGCGCCGCCACCCTGGCCCGCAAGGTCCAGCAGGCGCTCCACGGCGACAAGAACCAGCGCACCGCGCTCCTCCGCGAGCACAACAAGCTCATCTACGGCTACGTGGTGAGGAACGCGCAGATCCAGCTCGACGAGGTGGTCGCGATCGCCCGGATGCCCACCATGTCGGCCGACGTCCTGACCTACATCGCCGGCCGCCGCGAGTGGGCCGAGCGCCCCGAGGTGGCCGCCGCCCTGGTCCGGAACCCGCGCATCCCGGTCCCCCTCGCCATCCGCCTGCTCGACCACGTCCACCCGGCCGAGCTCCGCCAGCTGGCCAAGCACCAGACCGTCCGGGAAGCGATCCAGCGAGTGGTGCGCAAGAAGGTGATCGGCTAGCCGACCGAGCCCTCCCCGCGCCCCGCCCGCGCTGGCGTCGCTACCGGCTCCGCTTGTTCTGGCTGTGCGAGGCTCCCATCGAGGAGCGGCTGGCTTGCATCAGGAGCTTGTTGCCGGCCGCCGGGTCCAAGCTGGGGTTCACGGAGCGGGTGGTGCCGCTCCTCATCTTCTCGAGGTTCGAGCGGTCCTGGCGGCTTCGCTCGTCCTGGTCGACCTTGCGGTAGCACTTGAGACGCGAGATGTGGCTGCCGGTCGGGGCGTCCTCGGTGCAGACGGTGACGTACTTCTTGTCACCGGTTTGCTGCTTGGTGGTCGTGGCGCAGCCGGCTGCCGCTCCCAGCGCGCAGGCGGCGGCGAGGATGGCGGTCTGGAATCGTCGCGAGGCCATGGGTTTCCCTCCAGGTACGTCGGTGAACGGATTTCCGGCGACATGGTAGCCCGGTGGGCTCGGCCCTCGCGGCGTGAAAACCGCGCCGGACGGCTCCGGCCAGAAGCTGTCAGAAGCGGGCGCCTGGCCTCGTCAGCCGACGGCAGGCGGCCGGGAGCCAAAGGCGCGCACGACGGCGTCGACCAGGCGGTCGCCCGACTCGCCGTCGGGATCCAGCTCGGGATCGTGGATGGTGAGCTCGAGGCCGACCGCCTTCTGGCTGCCGAGGAAGACTTCTAGCGCGGCGCTCAGCTCGTCGTAGAAGGCCTCGCCGCCGCCGGCGGCTCCGGCGGGCGGGTCGAGGACGTCGGCGTCGAGGTGGATCCAGAAGCCGTCGAGCGACTGCTCCTCGAGATAGCGGAGGGAGTGCTCGGCCGCCTCGCGGGCGCCGAGGACGCCGGCCTTTGCCGAGCGCAGCTCTTGCTCGACCCCGCAGCCGAACGACGCGGCGGCGCCCTCGCCGGCTCCTTCCTCGCTGCCCATCTCGAAGAGGACCACGTGGCGCTCGTCGACGTACGGGCGCAGGCCCCGCAGGTTGGTGAGCGCCGCCGGACCGCAACCGGTCGCGATGGCCAGGTCGAGGCCGGCCGCGGTGAGGAGGCCTCCCTCGCGGTCGAGGTCGCAGGAGGACGAGCCGCAGCCGTGGCTGTCGACGAAGACCAGGCCGTAGCGGCCCAGCGAGCGCAGGCCGAGCAGGTTGCCGAGGAGGATGCTGCAATCGCCGCCGAGGACGACCGGGAACTCGCGCGCGCGGACCAGCTCTGACACTCGCTCGGCCAGCGCCTCGGTGAACGCCAGGATGGCGCGGCCGTCGCAGTTGCTGCGGCAGAGCTCTGCCGGCGCCTCCGGGCCGTGCGCGTCGACCGGCGGCTCGACCTGGCCGGCGTCGCGCGCGCCCAGCCGGGTGACCAGGTCGCGCTGCCGGATCGCGTACGCCATGTGGTGCGCGCACGGCACGCAGTCCGCCAGCACCGGCTGCAGGCCGAAGTTGCTCGGTGCATCGAGCACCGCGAGTCTGCGCGTCATGAAAACCTCCCGGCCCGACCTGGCCGCCGGCCGCTCTGCGGCCCCGTCTCCCACTCTCCTGTACGGTTCCGGCTCGCCGGTGGCAAGCAGAGCGGTTGCGCGGGCCGGCCGGTCGAGGTCACCACGGCGGTGTGGCATGATGTCGCCTCACGCCCCCCTCGGCCGTTCGATCAGGTGAACCATGCACGTCGTCTTCGTCGAGCCTCGCTTTCCCGCCAACCAGAAGCACTTCATCCGGGCGCTCGCCGAGGTGGGCGCCGAGATCACCGCGGTGGGCGAGGGCTCGCGCGAATCGCTCGACGACGACCTCAAGCGCTGGCTCATCCACTACGAGCAGGTCGGCTCGGTGGTCGATGAAGGGGCGGTGCTGCGCGCCGTCCAGTTCGTGCAGAGCCGCAAGCACGTCGATCGGCTGGAGGCCACCATCGAGGCCCACATCATGCCGATCGCACGGGTGCGCGAGGCGACCGGCATCCCGGGCACGTCGGTGCGGACCGCGTTCCTGTGCCGCGACAAGCCGGCGATGAAGGAGCTCCTCCGCCAGGGCGGCGTCCCCTGCGCGCAGTCGACCGGCGCGTCGAGCCCGGCCGAGGTGGCCGCCTTCGTCGAGGAGGTCGGCCTGCCGGTCATCCTCAAGCCGCGCGCCGGCGCCGGCGCGTCCGGCGCGGTGCGGGTCGACTCCATCGCCGAGCTCGAGCCGGCCGTGCGCTCGCTCGGCGCCGGCAACCCGGGCTGGAGCATCGCGGTCGAGGAGTACATCGAGGGCCACGAGGCCTTTTACGACACCATGACCATCGGCGGCCAGGTGGTCCACGATTTCGTCTGCCACTATTACCCCAACGTGCTCGAGGCGATGCGCACGCGCTGGATCTCGCCCCAGTTCATCGCCACCAACCGCATCGACAGCGCGTCCTCGTACGACGAGGTGAAGAAGCTCGGCCGCCGGGTGGTCGAGCTGCTCGGCATCGAGACCTCTGCCACCCACATGGAGTGGTTCTACGGGCCGAAGGGCCTGAAGTTCTCCGAGATCGGCTGTCGCCCGCCCGGCGTGCGCGCGTGGGACCTCTACAACGTCGGCAACGACATGGACCTCTACCGCGAGTGGGCGATGGCGGTCTGTCACGGCCGCCCCGGCCAGGCCCCGTCGCGCCGCTACTCGGCCGGCATCATCGCGCTGCGCCCCGACCAGGACGGCCAGATCGCCGGCTACGACGGGCTGGAGTCGATCGGCCGCGCGTTCGGCTCGCACATCATCGACGTGCACCTGCCGCCCGAGGGCACCCCGACCCAGCCGGTCGAGGCCGGCTACATGGCCAACGCCTGGATGCGCCTCAAGCACGAGAGCTACGACGAGCTGCGCCGCATCCTGGACGTGGTCGGCCGCACGGTGAAGGTCCGCGCCCGGTAGCCGGCGGCGCGACGGAAGCCCCACGGAAACCCCATCATGAAGCCGGTCGTCCTCCTCGGCCCGCAGCACGTCGTGCCGACCGCCGGCCGCGCGCTGAAGGAGCTCGGCATCCGCCGGCGGGTCGCGATCTGCACCGCCGGCTGGCAGGAGCGCGAGAGCGAGGACCAGCCGCTGATCGCCGATCTGGGCGTGCCGGTGGTCAACCTCACCCTGCACGCGCGCTCCGAGGACGTCTTCGCGCGCGACCCCGAGCTGGCGGCCGCGTACAAGGAGCGCCAGCAGCGCCTGCGCCGGCTGCAGGAGTTCTACCGGGTGCGGCTCGAGTACAACGAGGACGCCGAGCGGGTCATCTCGCTGCGCCAGGTCGCCCCCGCCCTCCTGGCCGAGGAGCAGAAGGTCTCGCTCGACCTGGTCCGCCGCCTCGACCAGGACCACCTCGAGCGCTGCCGCGCGGTCCACGCCGAGTTCGAGGAGCGCTGGCGCCCGGCCGAGCGCGACGCGGTGATCGGCCACCGGCGCGAGCTGGTCGGGCTGGTCCGCTCGGTCGAGGCGGTGATCATCGCGGGCGGCCACGTCGCGGTCCTGCTCAACCGGATGAAGCTGTTCGAGCTGGCCGAGCTGGCCGCGCGCCGCACCGTCGTGGCCTGGTCGGCCGGCGCCATGGTCCTGTCCGAGCGGGTGGTGCTGTTCCACGATCGCCCGCCGCACGGGCGCGGCGTGGCCGAGGTGCTCGACACCGGCTTCGGCCTGTTCCCCGGCCTGGTCGTCCTGCCCGACCCGCGCCGCCGCCTGCGCCTCGACGACCGCGCCCGGGTCACTCGCCTGGCCGAGCGGTTCGCGCCGGCCATCTGCGTGGCGATGGATCAGGGGGCGGAGATCGCCTTCCAGGGCGATCGCATCGCGAGGGCCGCGTCGATCCAGCGCCTGTCCGCCGACGGCTCGGTGCGGGACGAGGTGCGGCGTTGAGCGAGCGCGCCATCCAGACCTTCGCGGCCGGGCCCCACACCCCCGAGGCGGTCGAGGCGTTCCTGGCCGGGAACACGTTCCCGATCGTCGAGGGCGAGGCGATCACCTTCGTCTTTCGCGGCGAGGCAGAGGCGGTCCACCTCAAGCACTGGGTGTTCGGCCTGCCGTCGTCGCAGCAGCTGACCCGGATCGAAGGGACGGACCTCTGGTACCTCACCCTCGAGCTCCCGGCCGGTTCGCGCGTCGAGTACAAGCTCGAGGTCGTCCGCGACGGCAACGGCTACTGGCTCGAGGACCCGCTCAACCCGAACCACGCGCGCGATCCGTACGGCGGCAACTCGGTCGCGCACGGGTCGGGCTACGAGGTACCCGAGTGGGTGAGCCCGGATCCGGAGGCGCGCCCGGGCCTGCTCGACGAGCTCTTCTTCGACAGCCCGAGCTTCGGCCGGCGCGGCATCGGCATCTACCTGCCGGCCCGCTTCCGCCGCACCCGCCGCTACCCGCTCCTGGTCGTGCACGACGGCCACGACTACGTCCGCTACGCCCGCCTGCAGACGGTGCTGGATAACCTCATCCACCGGCTGGAGATTCCGGACATGGTGGTCGCGCTGACCAGCTCGCCCAACCGCCTCGGCGAGTACGCCGACGACGAGCGCCACGCCGAGTACCTGACCGACCAGCTGGTCCCGCACCTCGAGAAGGTGCTGCCGCTCGAGGGTCGACCGCAGGGGCGCTGCCTCATGGGCGCGAGCTTCGGCGCGGTGGCCGCGCTGTCGACCGCGTGGCGCCGGCCGGGCTTCTACGGGCGCCTGCTCCTCCAGTCCGGCTCGTTCGCGTTCACCGATATCGGCGACCGGAACCACCGGGGGCCCCTGTTCGACCCGGTGGTGGCGTTCGTGAACAAGTTCCGCAGCCGGCCGGTCGCCATCACCGAGCGCATGTTCGTGAGCTGCGGGATGTACGAGTCGCTCATCTACGAGAACCGATCGCTGGTCCCGATGCTGCAGGCCACCGGCATGGACGTCTGCTACGTCGAGGCGCGCGACGGTCACAACTGGGAAAACTGGCGAGACCGGCTGCGGGAGGGCCTGTCGTGGCTGTTTCCCGGCCCGCTGCTCCTGGTATACGAGTGAAGGAGGTCGAAATGGCGAAGGTCACGCGCCGGATCGGGCTGTCGCTGGGCGCCGACATCTGCTGGCCCATCTGTTACGAAGAGCTGCTGAAGCGACTCGACCTGTCCATCGACTGGCGGGGAGAGCGGGTCGGCATCGACGTCGAGCGGGTCACCATCGAGCCGTACGACCTGCGCCAGCCCTGCCCCTACGACCTGGTCATCGACCGGCTCACTCACTGGTTCCACACCAGCCGCGAGTGGATCAAGAAGGCCATCATCATGGATGGCCTCTACGTGTTCAACAACCCGTGGTCGGTGCAGTCGATGGAGAAGCAGACCACCTACTGCGCCATGATGCACCTGGGCATGCCCATCCCGGAGACGTGGATGGTGCCGCCCAAGTCGTACGAGCCGCTCCCCGACCTGCAGCCGACCCTGAAGAGCTACGCCCGGCTGTTCGACCTCGGCGCGGTCGGCGAGTCGCTCGGCTACCCGATGTTCATGAAGCCGTACGACGGCGGCGGCTGGAAGGGCGTGAGCCGGATCGACGACGCCACCGCGCTGCGCGCCCGCTACGAGGAGAGCGGCAAGCTGGTCATGCACCTGCAGAAGGCGGTGCACCCGTTCGACCGCTTCGTGCGCTGCATCGGGCTCGGCCCGCAGACCAGGATCGTCCGCTACGACCCGAGCGCGCCGCTGCACGACCGCTACACCATGGACAAGGGCTTCGTCTCCGCCGACGAGGCCCAGCTCCTGCGCGACACCACGCTCACCATCAACGCGTTCTTCGGCTGGGACTTCAACTCGTGCGAGTCGCTGCACAAGGAGGGGACCTGGTACCCGATCGACTTCGCCAACCCGTGCCCGGACTCGCAGGTCACGTCGCTCCACTACCACTTCCCGTGGATGGTGATGGCCAACATCCGCTGGTCGGTGTTCTCGGCGGTGACCGAGCGGAAGATGCGGCGGACGCTCGACTGGGACCCGTTCTACGCGATCGCGGCGGAGAAGGACATGCCCTACCGCGAGCGGCTGCGCGCGTACGCCCGGATCGCGGAGGACCGGTTCGACACCGCCCGGTTCGAGGAGTTCTGCGCCACGCACCTCGGCCACCTCGACGAGGTGGCGTTCGAGTTCTTCGCGACCCCGGTGGCGAAGGACGCGGTCCGCAAGAAGGTGACCGCGCTGTTCCCGGCCCACGAGGTCGACACGTTCACCGAGCTGTTCTGGCGCCGCATCCAGGCCTGGCGGGCTGACGCCGAGGCGGAGGGGTCGTCCCGCGTGATCACGCGGGACGACCCCTCCGCGGGCGGGCCCTCGGCGGGAGGTAATCATGTCTGACAAGACGGTAGCGCGCTGGAAGTCGGACCGGCTCGACCGCGAGGTCGCCCTGGCCCGCTGGGGCACGTTTGGCCAGCCGCTGGTGCTGTTCCCGACCGCCGGCGGCGATGCGGAGGAGGTCGAGCGGTTCCTGCTCATCGACGCGCTCCGCCCGCTCATCGACGCCGGGAAGATCAAGATCTACTCGTGTGACAGCGCGGCCGGGCGCGCGCTGCTCGCCCGCGAAGGCTCGGCGCGCCACCAGATGTGGCTGCAGAACCAGTTCCACCAGTACCTGCGCCACGAGGTGGTGCCGGCCATCCGCGCCGACTGCCAGTCGCCCGACATCGAGGTGTGGGCGGCCGGCGCGTCGATCGGCGCGTTCCACTCGATCGCGGTGGTGTGCCGGTTCCCCGACGTCTTCACCCGCGCGTGCGCCATGTCGGGCACCTACGACCTGCGCCGGTTCTTCGACGCCTCCGAGTTCAGCGACGACTTCTGGGTCTCGTCGCCACTCCACTTCGTGCCGACCCTGTCCGGCCTCCACCTCGACGTGCTGCGCACCCGCTTCATCCTGATCACCTCGGGCGAGGGGCGGGCCGAGGACATCGGTGAGTCATGGCGGATGGCCAGCGTGCTCGGCAAGCAGGGCATCCCCAACCGGGTCGACCCGTGGGGCACCGAGTGGCACCACGACTGGCCGACCTGGCGCAAGATGCTCCCCCAGTACCTGGAGGAGTGGACGAAGTGACCGAGTGGACGAAGTGACCGAGTGGACGAAGTGACCGAGGTGATCTCATGACGACCCGGACGCACAAGGAGGTCGGTGCCGACCAGGACGGCGTGAAGCGCCGCGAGTTCATGCACGCCATCCTGGCCGACCTGCGCGCGCTCGAGCGGATGCTGCGCGAGGGTAAGTTCGAGACCGGGATCCGGCGCATCGGCGCCGAGCAGGAGATGTTCCTCATCGACAAGGCGTGGGCGCCGGCCCCGGGCGCCCTGAAGATGATCGAGCGTCTACAAGACAGCCACTTCACTACCGAGCTCGGCCTGTTCCAGCTCGAGGCCAACGCCGACCCGCAGACCCTGGGCGGCGACGGGATCGCCCGGCTGGAGAAGCAGCTGTCCGAGCTGGTCGACAAGGCGCGCGCCGCGGCCGGCGATCTCGGCCTGCACACGATCCTGATCGGCATCCTGCCCACCCTGCGCAAGTCGGACCTCGGGCTCGACAACATGGTGCCCAGCCCGCGCTACCGCGCCCTCAACAAGGCGATGAACGAGCTGCGCGGGGGGGCGTTCGAGTTCTCGATCAAGGGGCTCGACGAGCTCATCATCAAGCACGACTCGGTGATGCTCGAGTCGTGCAACGCGAGCTTCCAGGCCCACCTCCAGATCGAGCCGGCCGAGTTCGCGCGCATGTACAACCTGGCCCAGGTGCTGGCCGCGCCGATCATGTCGATCTCGTGCAACTCGCCGCTGCTGTTCGGGCGGCGCCTGTGGGCCGAGACGCGCATCGCGCTGTTTCGCCAGGCGGTCGACACGCGCAGCCACACCCACCACCTGCGCGAGAGCGAGGCGCGGGTCAGCTTCGGGACCCGCTGGGTGAAGAGCTCGGTGCTGGAGATCTTCCAGGAGGACATCGCGCGGTTCCGCACCCTGGTCGGCAGCGACCTCGACGAGGACCCGATCGCGGTGCTCGACCGCGGCGGCGTGCCGCAGCTCAAGGCCCTGCGCCTGCACAACGGGACCATCTACCGGTGGAACCGGGCCTGCTACGGCGTGATGGACGGGGTGCCGCACCTGCGCATCGAGAACCGGGTGATGCCGTCGGGGCCCAGCGTCATCGACGAGGTCGCCAACAGCGCGGTCTGGTTCGGGCTGATGCTGGAGATGGCCACGCGCGAGGAGGACGTCACCCAGCGCATCGACTTCGACCAGGCCGGCGCCAACTTCTACACCGCGGCGCGCGAGGGCATGGGGGCGACCTTCACCTGGCTCGACGGCGAGGACATCGCCGCGTCGCACCTCATGCTCGACCGGCTGTTGCCGATGGCCGAGGCTGGCCTCCGCCGCCACGGGGTCAACGACGACGACATCAAGCGCTACCTGGGCGTGGTCGATCAGCGCCTGCGCACCACCCGGACCGGCGCGCGCTGGATGATGGGGTCGTGGAACGCGCTCAAGGACAAGGCCGCGCCGGGTCAGCGCTCGAACGCCATCGTCGCGGCCACCGTCCAGCGCCAGCAGACCGGGCGGCCGGTCTCCGAGTGGGAGCGGGCTCGCCTCGACGAGGCCGAGACCGCGCGCCACAACTACCTGCGCGTCGATCAGTACATGACGACCGACCTCTTCACCATCCACGCGGACGACCCGATCGAGATGGTGGCCAACCTCATGAGCTGGGAGCGCATCCGCCACGTCCCGGTCGAGGACAAGGACCACAACCTGGTCGGCCTGGTCACCTACCGCGCGGTGCTCCGCTTCCTCACCACCGGCGGGTCGATCACCGACACGGCGGTCGGGGAGATCATGAAGACCGACGTCACCACGATCACCCTCGAGACCGAGACGCTCGAGGCGCTCCGGCTCATGCGCCGCTACCGCATCGGCTGCCTCCCGGTCATCCAGGACGGCCGCCTGGTCGGCATCATCACCGAGGAGGACTTCATGACGATCGCCTCCGCCCTCCTCGAGCAGCAGCTCGCGGCCGAGGCCGCCGGCGGCGCGACGCCCTGACGGCCGGCGACGATCAGGAGTCGGCCGGGCGGCCGAAGAAGACCTCGACCGAGCGCACGCGGTCGCCGTCGAGGCGAAACAGCTCGGTGTTGCGGAACCGGCTGCCGTTCCTGGCCTGGCCCCAGTAGACGACGAAGCAGGTGTCGCCCTCGGCGACGATCTGGTCGATGTCGTGGTGGACGAAGGTGCCGGCGCTGGGCCAGCAGGTCTCGAAGTAGGCGGCGCGGTCGATGTGATCGTCGTAGGGGCTGGTGAAGGTGAAGTCGTCGGTCAGCATCTCCTCGAAGGCGGCGCGGTCCGCGCGGAGGAACGCCGCAAAGAATGCGCGCACGCGATCGGCGATCATCCGCGAAAGGTGGTCCGCCAGGTCGAGTCGATCAAGACTTGTCAGCCGGCGCCGCCCGGACGTGCCACGCAGAAACTGCAGATGACCCCTCGATCGCAGCGTCCGTCACCGAGATCGAGCCAGTTGACGGGTTCGAGAGCGCCGTGACACCGTTGCCGGTCGTGTCGGATTCACCTGCTGGGATCGGAGAGGCGATACGACAGGCCGCGGCCGCCGACCCGGACCGGGTCGTGCTCGTGGAGGGCAAGCGGCGCTCGACCTTCCGCGATCTCCTCGACATGGCGGATCGCTTTGCCGCCGCGCTCGAGGGCGCGGGGGTCGCTCCCGGCGAGCGAGTGGCGGTGCTGCTCCCCAACTGCGGCTGGTTCGCGGCGGTGACCATCGGGGCCTGGAAGGTCGGCGCCGTCCCGATGCCGCTCAACCCCAACCTGACCGCCAGCGAGCTGGCCGGCATCTTCCGCGCCGGCGAGCCGGCCGCGATCGTCGCGGGCCCGGAGCGCCTCGCGGTCGCGCGCGACGCCGCCGGCCGGGTCGATGGGCTGGCGGTGCGGGCCTGGTTCACCCAGCGCGAGGCGGAGCCGGCCGCCACCGCGCTCGACGCGCTGCCGCCGGTCGCCGCGCCGATCTGGACCGACCAGCCGGGCGACGTGGCGGCCATCCTGTTCACCTCGGGCACCAGCGGCCGGCCCAGGGGCGTGATGCTGCGCCACCAGGGCATCCTCTTCTGCATCGGCCGGCTGGCCGAGATGACCCCGATCCGCGGCGAGACCGCGCTGTGCGGCCTCCCGCTGTTTCACGTCTACTCGCTCGTGCTCGTGCTCCTCGCCCAGCTGCTCCGCGGCGGGCGGGTCGTGCTGGAGCCGGGCTTCCAGTTCCCGAGCTTCCTCGAGGTGATGGCGCGCGAGCGAGTGTCGACCCTGATGGCGGTGCCGCCGCTGCTCCAGCTCCTGGTCATGCAGAGCGACCTGGTCGACAAGATCGACCTGTCCGCGCTGCGCCACGTGTTCTGCGGCGGAGCGCCGCTGTCGCGCGCGCTGGCCGAGCGGGCCGAGGCGGTGCTCGGCTGCGCGATCCACGACGGCTACGGCCTGACCGAGATGACGCTGGTCGCGCTGGCCCGGGTCGGTCCGCCGGTCCGCCGCGGCAGCGTCGGCCCTCCGCTGGACGGCGTCGACGTCGAGATCCGCGACGAGCGCGGCGCGGTCCTGCCGGCCGGTGCGTCCGGGCAGATCTGGGTGCGCTCGCCCGCGCTCATGAAGGGCTACTTCCGCGACGAGGCGGCGACCGCGCGCATGGTCGTGGACGGCTGGTTCGGCACCGGCGACATCGGCAACCTCGACGCCGACGGCCACCTCTACGTGACCGACCGGATCGAGGAGATCATCTTCGTCGGCGGGCTCAACGTCTACCCGCACGAGGTGGAGGAGGTCATCTCCGCCTTCCCCGGCGTCGCCCGCGTGGCGGTGGTGGCGATGAAGAACGAGGCGACCGGCGAGGTCCCCCAGGCCTACATCGTCCCGCAGCCGGGCGCGCGCATCGAGATCGCCAGCCTGCTCTCCTTCGTCCGCGGCCACCTGGCCCCCTACAAGCTCCCCAAGCGGATCCGGCTGGTCGGCGAGCTGCCAACCTCCCCGACCGGCAAGATCCTGCGCGTCCGCCTGCGCGACGCCACCTGACTCGAGCGCGCGCTCGAGGCGCAGCTGCTCCAGCTACGGCGCCGAGAACGGGCGGCGGAGCTCCTCGGGGATGCGGCGCGGTCGATTGCCGTCGAGGGCGATCAGGGCCCACACCGTCGAGGCGGTGGCGAGGAGGACGCCGTCGTCGACGCGCGTGATGTCGGTGCGGCGCAGGGTCGATGCGGCCCGCCACCACTCGACCCAGGTGCAGAGCTCGATGCGGTCGCCGGCGCGGGCCTGGGCGCGGTAGTCGATCTCGTGGCGGCGCACCACGAAGACCGCGCCGAGCGCGCGGTAGGCCGCCGTGTCCCAGCCGAGCGCGGCCGAGTGCTCGGTCGCGACTCGCTGTAGCCACCTCACGTAGGTGATGTTGGAGACGTGGTCGAGCTCGTCGATGTCGCCGGCCTCGGCGATGAGCTCGGTCCGGAAGCGCGGGGCGTCGGCGTTCGGCTCGTGGGCGGGCGACATGCGCCGCCGATGGATACCACGGGATGGTCGGGCGCGGACCGGGAGCGGCTGGGCGGTCGGGTTGGCGGCGCGCGGACCGCGCGCTATGGTCCGCGCGGATCGGTGCTCCGGAGTCATTGGTGAACGCAGTCGAGCCGGCGCGCGGTGCGCGCGTGATCGAGGAGCTGCGCGGCGCCGCCCCGGGGCCGACCCTGATCGCGATCGGCGCGATGCACGGCAACGAGCCGGCCGGGGTCGGCGCGGCCCGGCAGGTGGTGGGCGAGCTCGGCGCCGCCGGCGGCCCGTCGGCCGGCGAGGTGGTGGCGCTGGTCGGCAACGTCCGCGCCCTGGCCGCCGGTCGCCGCTACCTCGCGCGCGATCTCAACCGGCAGTGGACCGCCGACCGGGTGGCGGCGGCGCGCGCCGCGATGGCCGCGTCGACCGCCGGCGACGACGAGACCAGCGAGCTGGCCGAGCTCGCCGACCAGCTCGATCGGGTGATCGCGCGGGCGCGCGGGCCGGTCTTCGTGCTCGACCTCCACACCACGTCGGCGGCCGGGTTTCCGTTCGCGGTGGTCGGGCGCGGCGACGACCACGGTCGGTTCTCCGCCGGGCTGCCGCTGCCCGGCATCGTCGGGCTGGAGGAGCAGCTGGAGGGCGTGCTCAGCAGCTACCTGGCCGCGCGCGGCTGCGTCGCGCTGGCGGTCGAGGGCGGACAGAGCCAGGACCCGGCCGCGCTGGCCAGCCTCGAGGCGGTCGTCCGGGTCGCGCTGGCCGAGGCCGGGCTCGACGCGCCCGGCGACGTGGCGGCGGCGCGCGACCACCTGACCCGCGCGCGCGGCAACCTGCCCCACCGGATCGAGGTGGTGTCGCGCCACGAGGTGCGGCCCGAGCACGGCTTCCGCATGGAGCCGGGCTTCGCCAACATCCAGAGGGCCGCGGCCGGCACCCTGCTGGCGCGCGACGGCGGCGGCGAGATCCGCGCGCCGTTCGACGGCGTGGTGCTGCTTCCGCTCTACCAGCCGCAGGGCAGCGACGGCTTCTTCTTCGGCCGCGAGCTGGCCCCCGGCGAGTGACCGGGTCGAGGCTGTGCTAGCGTCGGCGGCGGTGCGGGTTTCGACCGTCGCGATCGCGCTCCTGGTCGTGGCCGCCGGCTGCGGGCGCGAGCGGAGCGAGGCGAGGCGCGCGCCGGCCAGCGAGGGGCGGCGCGCCGACGCGGGCGCGAGTCGCGCGGGTCGCGGCGCGGCTGCAACCCAGGCGAGCCCGGCTCAGCCGGCCGACGCTCACGCCGTCACGCTCCCCGCCTACGTCGGCAGCGCGCGCTGCGGCGAGTGCCACAAGGCCAAGCGGGCGGCCTGGAGCCGGAGCTGGCACGCGCGCGCCCTGGCCCGCGCCGACCGCCGCGCGGTGGTCGGCGACTTCGGCAACCGCCACTTCGCCGGCAGCTCGAGCGAGGCGTGGATGAAGCGCAGCGGCGCGGCCTCGCTCATGCGCACCCGCGGGCCGGGTGGCGACGTCGCCGACTTCGCGGTCGACTGGGTGATCGGCGGCAAGCGCATGCAGGACGACGTGACCGTCTTCCCCGACGGGCGCTGGCAGGTGCTGCCGGTCTACTACCACGTCACCGCCCACGAGTGGGTCGACTACACCGAGGCCAAGCAGGGCGCGCTGACCCCGGACCATCCGTTCTACTGGGCCAACTTCCGCCGCATGGCCAACCACGAGTGCCTCGACTGCCACTCCACCGGCCTGGTGGTCGACTACGACCGCGCCGCGCAGAGGTGGTCGACCCGCTTCGCCGACGCCGGCGTCGGCTGCGAGAGCTGCCACGGCCCGGGCGGCCGCCACGCCGAGAGCGCGGACGCCGCCGACATCTTCCAGCCGGCCAAGGCGCCGCCCGAGCTCGGCCTGGCCGCGTGCGGCCAGTGCCACGGCCCGCGCAACCCGCTCTTCCCGCTGCTCGACGCCGATCATCACTTCCGCCCCGGCCAGCGCTACGACGACTTCTACGACCCGATCGTCGTCCTCATCGGAGAGCGCCAGTCGGGCGACTTCTTCGCCGACGGCCGGCCGATGACGTCGAGCTTCGAGTACCAGGCGCTGCTCCAGTCGGCCTGCTACCGGCGCGGCGGCGCCACCTGCCTCACCTGCCACACCGCGCCGCACGAGACGCACGGCCCGGCCGAGCTGCGCGCCGCCGATCCGGACCGCGGCTGCCGCGGCTGCCACGCCCCCGTGTTCGCGGCCGGCCGCGCCCACACCCACCACCGCGCCGCGGCCGCGCAGCGCTGCGTGGGATGCCACATGCCGAAGGTGGTGAGCGGCGTGCTCGATCACTTCGCCGACCACGCCATCGACGTGCCGTCGCCCGACAACACCGCGCGCCACGGCGTGCCGAGCGCGTGCGGCGTCTGCCACGCCGATCGCCCGCCCGCGCAGCTGGCCCGCTCGCTGGCCGGCTGGTGGCCCGCGGCGGCCGCGCGGCAGGAGCGCCGCCGCCGCCTGGCCGACGCCTTCGACGACCGCACCGCCGCGTCGAGCGCCGCGCCGCTCGCCGCCGTGGTCGCCGACGCGGGCGAGGCGCCCACCCTGCGCGGCGCCGCCGCGGTGCTGCTCGCCCGCCGGTTCGGCCCGGCCGCCGCCGACGCGGCCACGCCGCTCCTGGCCAGCTCCGATCCGCTCCTGCGCGCCAAGGCATGCGAGGCGCTCGGCGCGGCCCGCGCGACCGGCGCCGCCGACGCGGTCGCCGGACACCTGGCCGATCCGTCGCTGCGGGTGCGGCTGGCCGCCGCCATGGCGCTCCAGCAGATCGGCGACTCGCGCGCCGGGCCCGCGCTCGGCCGCCTGGCCAGCGAGCCGGCCAGCGAGCACCTGCTCCAGCCCCACCTCGTGCTCGGCCCGACCCTGGCGCGCGGCGGCGACCTGGTCGGGGCGCGCCGCGAGCTCGAGTGGGTGGCCCGGCTGGCCCCGTACTACCCGGACGCGCTGGTCCAGCTGGCCGAGGTGGCGGCCCGCCAGGGCGACCTGGCCGACGCCCGCGCCCGGGTCGACCAGGCGCTCCGGCTCGACCCGGCTCACGCGCGCGCCCGCGCGCTGCGCGACCGCATCCCCGATCAGAGCCCGAACCAGTAGTTGAGCTTGGCCAGGACGACGTGCTCGCCCGGCTCGTCGGCCAGGTGGGCGAGGTCGTCGGCGAGGAGGTAGCGGCCGTCGGGAGACTCGCTGGTCCGGCCGTGGCTCCAGATGAGGAAGAGGGCCGAGCCGGGTCGATACTCCCAGCGCACGACCAGGTTGGTGCGGAGCTCGCGGAGGTTGAAGTCCGGCAGCTCGAAGGTGAAGTCGGGGACGCCGTCGCCGTCCTGGTCGACGGTGCGATTGCCGTCGGTGTCGTCGAAGAACTCGCCCGCCTGCACCACGTCGAACCGATCGGCGTAGTCGCTGGCCTGCGGCGACACCACCTCCTTGTACTCGGCGTAGCGCCCGGCCCCGACGAACGGCTGGGCGTAGAGCTGCATGCTGAGCGCCGGCGAGTAGGTGTAGTTGGCGCGCAGGGTGAGCGCGGTGGTGACCTGGCGGATGCGGGCCATGAGGTAGTGCGGCTCGCCCATCGCGTCGGTGAGCTCGTCCACCCACTGGTTGTCGATCACCTGGGCGGTGAGGCTGGGGCCGATCGCGAGGTCGAGGTTGCTGCGCGCCTGCACCACCAGCGACGGGCCCACGTTGAAGCCGCGGCTGCCGGCCACCCCGTCGAACGCCGACGCGCTGAGCTGCGCGCTGACCGGGCGGCGCGAGTCGCTGAACGCGTTCAGCCAGGCGCTCAGCTGCCCGTCGCGGCGGAGGAGCGGACCGCCGCGCAGCCCGCCCGGGTCCTGCACATTGTGGTCGTAGCCGATGCCGCCGCCGCCGCCCCAGTAGCTCAAGAGGTCGAACCAGCCGTTGACGTTGCCGCCGGTGGTGAGGTGGCGCGGCGAGGTGTCCCACATGCGCCACAGATTCAGGTTGAGGCCGAAGTCGCGCAGCACGTCGCCCGGCTTGTCCTCGCGGTACTGGGTCCACAGCCACTGGGTGTAGTAGTCGGCGCCGCGCTGGAAGCCGAGGTCGTTGGCCTCGAACCCGGGGGTGCGCGAGTCGGCGCCGACCGCCCAGCGCCAGTGCCCGCCGGCCGACTTGCCGATCGACCACAGCAGCGCGGCGCCGGCCAGGCTGGTCCGGGTCGGGTCGTAGTCGAGGTGGTCGGCGTCGGGGCGCTGGTAGTAGTGCACGCTCGAGCTCTGGGTCCGGTCGATCGCCTCGGGCGAGCCGTGCACCCAGCTCGAGGCCAGGCGCAGGTCGGCGGTGTACTTCTCGTCCCAGAAGCGGTGGCTGCCCTCGACCCCGGCGGTGTAGGCCTGATCGTGCAGCCAGTCGAGCTTGGTCCCCTCGAGCGAGCGATGGACCGAGGTGATCGCCGCGCCGACGCTGGTCCGCCCCTCGCGCAGGTCCTTGCGCACCCGCGCGATGGCGTAGTTGGTGAGCGGCTCGATGATGAGCCGGCGCTGGCCGTCCTCGCCGTCGGTGGCGATGCGTGCGTCCTCCTGCGCGGTCACCGCGTCGAGCAGCCCGACCGACCAGCCGCCCGGCGTCTTGCCGGACACCTTGGCCGCGCCGTAGATCGTGGTCGCGTCCGGCTGATCGGCGAAGTCGCCGTAGTCGAAGCCGGTGTCGTGCGGCGAGGCGCCGATCCGGCGGGTGTAGAACAGGGTCTCGACCGATCCGCTGCCGTCGCCCTGGCCGAGCGAGAAGCGGAAGATGTCGGTCCCCTCGACGAAGAACGGCCGCTTCTCCGGGAAGAAGCTCTCCTGCGCGCTGAGGTTGACCTCCGACGGATCGGCCTCGACCTGGCCGAAGTCCGGGTTGACCGTGCCGGACAGGGTGAAGTTGGAGCCGAGGCCGATCTTGGCGTCGAGGCCGAGCCCGGTGACCGCGTCATGGCCGTCGAGCAGCGGGTCGCCGTGGTCGGGGCGGTACAGGTCGGCGCCGAGCAGGGCGTAGGGCAGGAGCTCGACCCGGCGGGGCGGGCCGATGTCACGGATGCCGACGACGCTGCCGTACAGGCTCACGTCCTGGCCGGCCTCGCGCGGCCACGGCGACCAGGTGTCGATCTCGTGGGTGCGCTGCACCACCCGGGCGATCTGCAGCCCCCAGACGTGGTCGCGCGAGCGCGGGAAGCGGACCTGGCTGTACGGGATGCGCAGCTCCGCGGTCCAGCCGCCCGCATCGACCCGCGCGCGCGACTCCCAGACCGCGTCCCAGCTGGGGTCCTGCTCGACGTCGTTGAAGTGGAGGACGTCGCGCTGCACGCCGGCCGGGTTGACCATGAACTCGAACGCGGTGCGCCGGTCGCGGTACGAGTCGATCGCGACCGACAGCCAGTCGGACGACGACTCGATGTCGCGCCGGGTCAGGAGCGCGCGGATGAGGCCGGCCTGGCTGTCGTGAGCGCGCAGACCGACGTAGAGCGCGGCGTCGTCGTAGAGCACGCGAAACTCGGTGCGCTGCTGGGGCGGGCGCCCCTCGTCCGGCGCGCGCTGCCAGAAGTCACCGTGGACCGGCGCCGCCGCCCAGGCCGGCTCGTCGAGGGCGCCGTCGATGGTCACCACGCCCTGCCGGCGCGCGGCGTTCGCCACCGGGCGCGGCGCGATCGGGCCGGTCGGCGGCTTCGGCGCGGCCGCCTCGCCCGGCGGTCGGGCGACCGGCTTGGTCTCGGTCTCGGTCGCGACCTCGGTCGAGACGGTGTCGGACGCTCCGGCCCGCGCGAGCGACGGCAGCCAGGCGAGGACAGGCAGCGCCAGCGCGAGCGCGGCGGCCAGCGCGGGGCGAACTCGTACCAGGGGCCGGAGACCGCCCAGGTTGTTGCTCATGGGGTCCTCGCGTGGTGAAGGTCCACGGCTGGGCCGCGGCGCGGACTCGCGATGAGCCGTGCTCGACCGGTTAACTACCCAGGTAGTACTACTTCGGTAGTCGACCTGTCAAGCGCCCTGGACGCGCGAACTCGCGGCGGGCGCGCTCGGCGTCGCGGCGCACCCAGCACCCGTCCAGGTGATCGTCGACCATGCCCATCGCCTGCATGAACGCGTACATCGTCGTCGGCCCGACGAAGCGCCAGCCGCGCTTCTTGAGATCCTTCGACAGCGCGATCGACTCGGGCGAGCTCGACAGCCCGGCCAGGGCGGCGCGGGTGACCCGGCGCGGGCGGCTGGCCGGCGACGGCTCGAAGCGCCACAGGTACGCCGCGAGAGAGCCGGCCTCGTCGACCAGCTCGCCGGCGCGGCGCGCGTTGTTGATCGCCGCCTCGATCTTGCCGCGGTGGCGGACGATGCCGGCGTCGGCGAGCAGGCGGGTGACGTCGCGCGCGCCGAACCGCGCCACCGCGCGATGGTCGAAGCCGGCGAACGCGCGGCGGAACGCCTCGCGCTTGCGCAGGATCGTCAGCCACGACAGGCCGGCCTGGAAGCCCTCGAGGCAGAGCTTCTCGAACAGCCGGCGGTCGTCGTCGACCGGGAAGCCCCACTCCTGGTCGTGGTACGGCGCGTAGTCGGGGGTGGACGCGCCCCACGAGCACCGCCGCTTGCCGTCGTCGCCGCGGACCAGCCCGTCGTCGTCGCCGGTCACGGCGCGGACAGCTTGACGAAGGAGCCGAGCGACGGGTCCTTGACCACGCCGGGGAACCGCAGCACCTGGTTGTGCATGACCGCGTAGACGCCGGGCGCGAGCAGCTGCACCGCCAGGAGCGCCTCGGTCAGGTTCTGCAGCGCGTCGCTGTCGCGCAGCTCGTAGGGACGCATGGCCCCGGTCAGCACGATCGGCGCGGCCGGGGCGCCCCAGGTCGACAGGATGCGCTCGCCGCTGACCGCGAGCCGGTCGGTGCCGTGCACGATCACCACGCCGTCGCGCCGGGCCGCCTGCTCGCCGGCGACCCGCGCGATGAGCTCGTGGTCGGCCTCCGACATGTCGAGGCTGTCCTTGTTCATGAGCGCGATGCGGTCGAGCGCCACGCCGCGCAGCTCGAGCGAATCGAGCATCATGTCCAGCACCGACACGCGGTTGCTGAGCTCGCCGGAGCGGGCGTCGTACGTCTTCTCGATCGTCCCGCCGGTCGAGATCAGGGCCAGGCGCACGGGCTGCACGGCAGCCATCGTATCAAAACCGGCCTGGAAGCCGCCGCCGCTGCGCCGGTAGTCGTCCGTCGCGCCGGCGACGCCGAAACGGCACGCGCCGGGATCCCGCCCCCAAGTTGGCTCTGAACGGGACCCCGGCGCGCGTTCAACTATGACTTGCTCGTCGAGAGGAACAACCAGGTTATTCGGTCTTGCCCTCGAGCTCGGCACGGACCTTCACCCCGGCGTCCTTCAGCTTCGATACCGCCGAGTTGGTGCTCTCCTCGAGGTCGGCCAGCGCCTCTCCGGTGTTCTTCTCGAGGTCGTTCCAGCGCTCCGCGGTGCCGTTGGCGGCCGCGTCGAAGGCGGTCTTGGCCTCGGCGCGCTGGGTTTCCATCTTGGCGGTCAGCTCGGCCATCTCGGCCTTGGCGTCGCCCTTCAGCTTGGCGGCGTTCGCCTTGGCGTCTTCCTTGATCGCGTCGATGCGCGTCTCGAGGGCGGCCATCTTGGTCTTGGCGTTGGCCACGAACTCGTCGCGCTGCTTGTTGAAGTCGGCCTTGTCGCCCTGGAGCTCGCCCTTCTGCTCGTTGAGCTCCTTCTGGGCCTCGGCGACGTCGCCGCGCTGATCCTTCACGTCCTCCTTGGCGCTGTTCGCCTCCTTCTCGCTCTCCTCGACGGTCTTGGCGGTCACGCCGCCGTGCTCGTCGTTCTTCTTCTTGCAACCGATCGCGGGCACGAGCGCCAGGCTGCTCACAATCAGGATACTGGTCACGATACGCATCGATTCACCTCGTCTGGTCTGCCCGGAGACCAGAGCACGACGCATGCCAGGTTGCCCGCCTGATGACGCGCCGTTGCAAGGCGCCCGAACCCGAGTACCGTGACGCGACCGCACGGGTGGGCGCAGCGACCCGGGCGCTGGCGTCCGCGCACCGCGACGAGCCATAGTTCGCTGCATGGCGGAGCTCACTCGCGAGGCGGATCTGGTGGCGGTGCTCGAGCGATCGCGCGTGATCGCGGTGCTCGGCGCTCATCGCGAGCGCAGCCGTCCCGCCTTCTATGTCCCGGACTACCTCCACGATCAGGGCTACCGCGTGCTTCCGGTCAACCCGGGGCTGGCCGGTGAGACCCTCTGGGGTGAGCCGGTGCGGTCCAACCTGGCCGAGCTGACCGAGGCCGTCGATCTGGTGGACGTGTTCCGCCGGCCGGAGGCGCTGGACGATCACCTGGCCGATTTTCTGGCCATGCGCCCGGCCCCCGCGGTCGTCTGGTTCCAGCTCGGCATCCGCAACGACCGGGTCGCCGCCCAGCTGGTCGCGAGGGGGCTCGACGTGGTCCAGGACCGCTGCACCCTGGCCGACCACCGCCGCTTCCGCGCATCCGGACTCCTGCCGTCGCGGTGACCGCGCGGCGTCAGCGCCGGCGCGCGGCCCGGATCGCGGCCGCCCGGCCCGGGCTGTTGGTCATGATGCCATCGGCGCCGGCGGCGAGCAGACGCGCCATCTCCGCGTCGTCCTCGATCGTCCAGTAGTGCACGGCCAGCCCGTGGCGGTGGGCAAAGGCGATGAAGTCGGCCGAGTCGAGGTGGAAGCGCGGCCAGCTGCGCCGCAGCCGCGGCGGCACCTGCAGCGCGGCGTAGTCCGGACGGCTGGCCACGCCGAGCAGATAGCAGAGGTAGAAGCGAGCCGCCTCGGCGAGCGACGCGCTGGTCGCCACCCGGCCCCGCGACGCCGCGCGAAAGCGCTCGAGCGCGCCCCGGTGAAAGCTGGCCACCAGGACCTGGTCGGCCCGCTGGTGCCGCTCGATCGCGGCGGCCACCGCCACCGCCAGGGCCGCGGAGTCGGCCTTGAGCTCGATGTTGAGCCGGACCCCGGGGAACGCGGTCATCACGCCATCCAGGGTGGGCAGGAGCGCGGCCGGATCCGCCCCCGGATGACGCCCGGCCAGAGCACCGCGCAGCGACGCCAGATCGTTCTCCTCGATCACCAGCGGCACGCCGAGCGCGCGCTCCAGGCTGGCGTCGTGCGACACGACGATGGCGCCGTCGCGAGCCAGGTGCACGTCGAGCTCCAGCACATCGGCGCCATCGGCCAGCGCCCGCCGGTACCCCGCGATCGTGTGCTCGGTCTCGACCGCCGAGGCGCCGCGATGGGCGATGACCAGCGGACCGCCGGCCAGAAACCGCCGGGACGCCACCGGAACGATGTCGCGAGTCAGCCGGACCACCCACAGCGCGGAGTAGGCGACCCCGATCACCGCCAGAAACACGACCAGCCGGCGACGCCACCGCGATCGCCGCGACCGGCGCGACCGGCCCGGTCGCGCCGCGGCCGACGATGGGTCGGTGGCGGCGATGGCCGCGGCGGTCGCGGCGTCCGCCGCGCTCGATGCCGCGGCGTCCGGCGCGTCGCGATCCGTCGCGGGAGGCACGACCGGAGCTTACGATGCCTTCCGCGGGCCGTCAGGGTGCCCGCGGGGCGCCGGCCCACCCGCGCCCCGGCGGCCGATGCGGTCGATCACGGTCGTCCGGTCACCAGCACGCCGTCCGCGCCGCCGAGCCACACGCGATCGGGGGCGACGGCGAACACACTTGTCCAGTCGACCATCCCGGCGACCGCGGCCAGCTCGCCCGCGGCGTCGGCCCAGGTCGCGCCTCCGTCGTCGGTCCGCCAGATCAGGCCGTCGTCGCCGACCAGCCAGCCGTGCAGCGCGTCCGGCGCGAACGAGATCGCGCGCGGCTGGTCGGAGTCGGCCTGGCTCGGCACCGCGCCGCGCTGCCAGGTCGGTGCCGCGGCCGACGCGTCGCTCGATCGATAGACGTAGGCCGGACCGCCGTCGAAATCGACCCCACCGAAGGCCCAGCAGCGGTCCGCGTCGAGGCAGGCGACCGCCAGCGGCCCGATCTCGCCGGCGCGGAGGTCCGGAAACGCGACCTGGTGAAACGTCACGCCCCGGTCGTGGGACACGCACACCCCGGGCGGATCGGTGCCCGGCTGGTTGCGCCCGCCCGCCGGGAAGAGAATCGCGCCCAGGTCCGCGCTCGCGAAGCCCAGGTGCGTCATGTCCGGCTCGATGGCGACCGCCGGATCCGAATCGCACAGCGTGGCGTCGGCCTCCTTGCGCGCATCGTAGTCGGCCGGAAACGGAGGCAACCGGCCAGGCGACCATTGCCCGGTCCAGGCCGTGGTCTCCCCGGGCGCGGTCGCCGCGTGCCATGCGATGCCGCTGTAGACGTAGAGCCAGTCGCCGCCGCTGCCCGCCCGGACCAGCTCCTGGCTGTTGAGCTCGGTGAAGTCGGACCCGGAGTCGCTGGCGCCGACCGCCACCAGCGACCAGCTCGCCGCGGCGCTCGGATCGCCGGCCGCCATCACGAACGGCCCGGCCCGGTCGATGCGCGCGATCCAGCCCTGGCCGGTGTCGTCGATCCCCAGGAACTGCGCCCCGCCGAGCCGCTCGCGCGTGGTCATGACCGGCTCCAGCGCGGCCCCGTCCGCGGTGACGTAGAGCGCGCCGCCGTCGCCGAAGTTGCGCGTGGCGATCGCGCAGTGCGTGGCGTCGGCGCAGCGAATGCCGTTGACCGTGTCCACGCCGAGGCGCTGGACCCCGTCGTCGGTGTCGACCAGATCGACCAGGTGGAAGCGAGGCTCGTCGTCGCCGTCATCGCCGTCATCGCCGTCGCCGTCGTCGCCATCGCTGTCGCCGCCGTCCTCGCCCGGGTCATCCCCGGAGTCCGCGCTCTCCGCCGGCAGGCAGGCCGGGACAGCGCCGAGGGTGAGCAGAAGGACGATCCAGTCCAGTCGCGGTCGCATGAAGCCTCTCCTTGGCCGCTCTTGGGGGCGGCGTGCTGGTGACGACCTCATGTCGGCCCCCGGAGCGGGCGGTTGCGCCGGTTCGTTCCACTCGCGGCGGTGAGATGAGGACGTACAATCGACTGGCGCCGCCCGCCTCCCCGCGCCGGCGCGAATCCCCATGACTCTCCACTGGAAGCGCTGGCTGTTCCGCCTGACGATCGTCCCGGTCTACGCGTGGCACCGCGTCCGCCGCGCGCTCGGCCTCGGCCGCGACTGGCTCTCCCCGGTCGAGGCCGGCCTCTATCTGGCAGCTCTGCCGACCGCGGGCGACGCCGACGAGCTGCGCCGCCGCGGGATCCGCGCGGTCATCAACGCATGCGAGGAGTATCGAGGGCCGCTCGCAGCGTACCGGCGGCTGGGGATCACCCACCTCCGCCTCCCGATCCTCGATTTCGCCGAACCGAGCCCCGAGCAGGTCGAGCAGGCGCTCGGCTTCATCCGCGAGCACACCGGCACCGGCGCCGGCGTGCTGGTCCACTGCAAGGCCGGACGCGGCCGCAGCGCGACGCTGATCCTGTGCTGGCTGGTCGCCGAGCGCGGCCTCCATCCCGAGGCCGCCCAGCAGGCGCTCCTCGCCGCCCGCCCCCGCGTCGTGCCCGGCCTGTTCCGCCGCGCGGTGGTGCAGGAGCTGCACCGCAGGAGACTCGGCCGCGTCGTCGGCTGACGAAGCGGCTCGGGTCCGCGATCACTCGGCGTACATCGTGATGAAGCGCGCGGCGTCAGCCGCCATCTTGCAGGTGGTGTCCCAGTCCGGGTGTCGAAGCATGATGTGACCGTCGGAGGTGAGGGTCTGCTTCCAGTCGCGGCGGTGGGCGCCGACCGGCAGGAGGCGCTGCTCGACCACGTGATCGCCGTGGTGGCGCATGAACTCGCCGAGCCCGTCGATGCGGGTGATCCGGCCGCGGCCGAGCGCGCGCTTGAAGATGATGGCCGCGTTGTACTTGCGCGTGGTCGGCGCGTCGAAGCGGCCCCACGACACCGCGCGCGCCCACTCGCGGAAGAGATCGATGTCGCAGGTGTAGTTCATCTGATCGACCAGCTTCGCGCCGCCCGGGCGGCAGCCGATCTCGCCGAACACGACCTCGCCGTCCGGCTTGCGGAACCACTCCATGTGGGTGAACCCGTCGCCCATGCCGAGCGCGCCCAGCACCTGGTGGCCGAGCTTGATGCCGTCGGCCAGGCGCGCCTGGTCGAGGTCTCGCACGGTGACCACGACCGGGCTGATCCATTCGTTGGTGCGCGCGATGAGCGGACGCGGCAGGTACTGGGCCACGTTGACGAACAGCGGCGCTCCGCCCACGCAGACCGTGTCGAACGTGAACTCCTCGCCGTCGATGAACTCCTCGCAGCTCGCCTCACCGACGTGCAGCATCCGTCCGAGCACCACCTCCAGCTCGACCGCGTCCTCGACCCGGTGCGTGTCCGCGCTGCCCGCCCCGGCGATCGGCTTCAGCACCAGCGGGAACCCGATCCGCTCGGCCGCCGCCCGCGCCTCGGCCACGGTCCGCACCCGCTCGGCGCGCGGCACGCGCAGCCCGGCCGCCATCACTCGCTCCTTCATGAGCTGCTTGTCGCGGAAGCCGCGCACCGTGTCGACCGTCATGCCGGGCACGCCGAACCGCTCGCGCAGCCGCGCCGCGGTCAGCACCATCACCTCCCAGTTGGCCAGCACGCGGTCGACCGAGCGACCGCGCAGCCACGCCGTCACCCGCTCGACCACGTCGTCGTCGTCGAGGAGGCGCGGCACCTGCAGGTAGTCAGCCAGGTACGGCTTGATCGACGGCGGCAGCGACGCCACCGACGCATCACCGACGCCGAGAACATCGACGCCCACCTCGGCCAGCCCGCGCGTGTACTGCTGCATCTCCGGCGGATAGTGAGGCGCGAGGAAGACGGCTCTCATGGGGCGCATGGTACAACGCAGATCATGCGCAACGTCGTGTTTGCGGCGCCGTTTCCCCTCGAGACCACGATGCGGTTCGCCCGCGCAGCGGCGACCCTGGGCGACGTCCGCTTCCTCGGCATCATGCAGGACCCGCCGGCTCCTGGTAGCGACGACGCCCGCCTGTTCGCCGACCTGGTCAGGGTCGCCGACGGCCTCGACACCGGCCAGCTCATCCGCGCCGCCGAGCTCCTGCAGCGCCGACACGGCCCGATCCACCGCGTGCTCGGCATCCTCGAGCCGCTCCAGGTCCAGCTGGCCGAGGTGCGTCGCGCGCTCGGCGTCCCCGGCACCGATCCGACCACCGCGGATCTCTTTCGCGACAAGGCGCGCATGAAGGACGAGCTCCGCCGCAAGGGGCTGCCCTGCGCCCGCCACCGCCTGCTCCACTCGTGGGAAGGAGCCGAGTCCTTCGTCGAGGAGGTCGGCCTGCCGATCGTGCTCAAGCCGCCCGCCGGCATGGGCTGCAAGGCGACCTGGCGGATCCGCTCGCTCGACGAGCTGCGCGCCGGCCTCGCCGCCATGCAGCCATCACCTGAGTCCCCGGCCCTGGCCGAGGAGTTCCTGCGCGGCCAGGAGTACAGCTTCGAGACCATCACGGTGGACGGCCAGGTCCGCTTCCACTCGATGTCGCGCTACTACCCGGCCCCGCTCGAGGTGATGGAGACGCCGTGGGTCCAGTGGGTAGTGGTGCTGCCGCGCAACATCTCCGGCCCCGAGCTCGCCGACGCGCGCGAGCTCGGCGTGCGCGCGGTCCAGGCCCTCGGCCTCGAGACCGGCTTCACTCACATGGAGTGGTTCCGCCGCGACGACGGCACCCTCGCGGTCGGCGAGATCGCGGCGCGCCCGCCCGGCGCCCACATCGTGCGGCTCAACAGCTACGCCCACGACACCGACATGTACCGGGCCTGGGCCCGCGCCGTGGTCGACGACGCCTTCGACGGCCCGTGGGAGCGCCGCTACGCGGTCGGCTGCGCCTACCTGCGCGGGGTGGGCCGCGGCCGCGTCCTCCGCGTCAACGGCGTGGATCGCGCCCAGGAGCTGGTCGGCCGCCACGTCGTCGAGTCGCGCCTGCCCTCGCCCGGCACGCCCCGCTCGGACAGCTACGAGGGCGAGGGCTACGTCATCGTCCGCGATCCCGACACCGAGGTGGTGAAGGCCGCGATGAAGACCGTCATCGAGACGATCCAGATCCAGTACGGCTGATCGCACGGCCCGCTCCTCACAGACACTCGGCCAGGCCGTCGAACAGCGTCAGCTCGGTCCCCGGCAACGGCGCGCGGATCGGCCCGCTGTCCGGCCGCGACATCGCCTCGAAGAAGGCGCCGAGCGAGGTGTCCGGCTGGAGCGGCATCTCGCAGCGGAAGATCTTCCCCTCCGACCGGATCGCACCGGTCTCGGCGACGACCTCCTCGTTGCTGGCGGCCAGCACCCACGCGCAGCTGCCCATCACGCCGGTCGATGACTCGACCGAGCAGCGGAAGCGCAGCGACTGGTAGTTGCTGAAGTCGCCCTCGCAGAAGGTGTCGCCGCAGACGTCGTCGAAGTCGCGCCGCAGCGACGCGAGCAGCTCGTACCAGGCGTCGATCTCCTCGGGCACCTGGAGGTAGTCGCCGACATCGACGAAGTGGAGCCCGGAGGCATCGGGAGGCGACGCGTCGGGCGGCTGCTCGGGCAGCGAGGCGTCGGGCACCGATGAATCCGGCGCCGATGAATCGGGCCATGGCGCCGGCCCCGCATCCGGAGCCACCTCCGCGATCGCCACCGCGGGCTCGACCGGCTCGGCCTGGCAGGCCATCACCAGCGCGATGGCGCACACAGCCAGGGTGAAGCGCGTGATCCCGATGGGGCTCGTGATCTCTCGTCGTCTGCGTTGCACGCGCCGACCCGATGCAGCGCCGGTGCCATCGCGAGGTCCCGACGAAACAGCTCGTTGCGCGCGACGCGCTGTCCGGCCGTCCGGGTTCCCGGACCGGACGCGTCCAGCTTTCCGGACAGGCACGCGCGCCCGGCCAGAATCCGGGCCGCCGCCGGAGTCGGGGCGCAGCGGGACGCAGATCTAATGATGCGAGCGCGCGGCGCGCCGGCGGCGGCGGATCGGCCGAGCCCCTGCGCTGCATGCGGCGAGCGCGACCATCCACGCCAGGCCTCCCGCGCCGCCGCCACCTGCCGCGCTGCACCCCGGGTCGTAGGGGATCGTCGAGACCCCCGCGTCGTCAGCCATGACGGCAGCGTCGCTCGGACCCGCGTCGGTCGCTCCGAGCTCGAGCGCGGCCCCGCTGCCGACCTCGGGCTGGTCTGGCACCGAGCAGGCCGCCGCGCCGAGCCAGATCGCGCACCCCATCAGGCGGATGGCGCGCCGGACGCCACGTCGCCCGCGATCCGCTCGCCCCCCCGTGGTCACCATGCGCCGCACGATACGCGTGCCTCTGGCACGCGAACAGCGACATCTGGATCAGCGCGGCGAGGCTGGAAGTGGACTAGAAGCCCGGCTTCTCGGCGTCGTGCGCGTGGCCGATCGCCTCGCGCAGGCGGCGGTCGAGCTTGTCGCAGGAGAACACGACCTTCTGCGAGTGCACCGCCTCGACCGCGTCGAGCGGGACCTGGAAGTCGCCTGCATTCTCCACGTAGACCACCAGCCGATCCCTGGAAACGTCGCGGATGGCGCCGAACTCCTCGCCTCCATCGGAGATGAAGGCCTGATACCCGATCTCGATCCTGTCCATCGTGTCCTCCAGGGCGCGGGGTCCCGATGTTCATGCGCCGCCGGGGCGGCGTTGTCAAACCACCGTCGCGCCGCCGAGCCGGCTCCAGGCGATCCAGGCGAGCAGCGCGGCGTGGGCGGCCGCCATGAGCCACAGCGGCACCACGAAGCCGAGCTTGCGCGCCTTGTGGCGCCGGCGGTGGGCGTGGACCGCGATCAGCGCCCCGGGCGTCCCGCCGAGCGCGGCCATCGCGAGCAGTGTTCGCTCGCTGATCCGCCGCCCCGCTCGCCCGGCCCGCGCCTTGTCGAGGCGGTACACCGCCCAGGTGACGGCGTTCCAGGCGGCCGCGGCGGCGACGACCGCGGCGGCGGCGCTCGAGGGCATCGATCGGGAGGATCGCCACGCCGCCGCGCCGGCGCAAGCGCTGCGCGGTGACCCGGTCGGCGTCACCGGTGTGTTCCACCCGGCCGAGTCGGCGGATCCTCGCCTGGCGATCGAAACAGGCGCGGTGTTCCAGCGGCGGTTCCCCCTGCCTGCGGCGCCTCCTGGGGCGCGGCCCAGGTCCTCCTCGGCTCCGGACAAACCCGCGGTCTCGCTTGGAGATTCGGGCACCGGCGGCCCCACCCGCGGCCGCGCGAGCTGGCCCGGACCGTGCTTTGCAAGCGGCGGTGAGCGTGAGCGACGAGGAGCGGGCACTGCTGACCGTGTCGCCGGGCGGCAAGCATTCCGCGCGGGTCTGGTCGGCGGTCTCGGATCAACAGGGAGTCACCTACGTGCTGGTCGAGCTCGGCTGGCCGGCGCGCCGCGCCTCGGTCGGCGTCTTCGCCGTGCCCCAGGCCGAGGTGCCGGTCCGGCTGACCTGGCGCGATGACGCGCACCTGGTCGTCGCCTATCCGTTCGAGCTGGCGCCGTTCCGCAAGGCCGGCTGCGCGCAGCACGGCGGCGACGCGGTCGAGATCGAGTACGAGCCGCTCGAGGGCTGGTCGCGAGGCGATCGGCCCGACGATCCACCGGCGCGGCGCGCGCGCTCGCGGACGTCGACCGCGCCGGCGCTGTATCGCGGCGAGCTGGTCGAGGTGTCGGCCGGCCGCTACCGCTACGAGTACCGCGACGCCGACCAGTCGGACTCGAGCCGCGACGAGCTCGCGGCGCGCGGCCTGGAGGGCGGCGGCCACAGCTGGGCCGGCATCGTCCACGGGCTGGTCGTGCTCAGGCACCCGGAGCTGCGCGGGCGGATCGAGCTCGCCCCGGACGGCGATCGACTGGTGATCCACTCGCGGGATCGCGAGGCGCTGGTGATGGTCGCGCGCCTGGTCACCGACGCGAAGCGAGACGCCGACCTCCTCGACCTGGCGATCGACACCGCCATCGCAGACGGCCAGATGGCGTGAGGCGCGGGCCACGGCCGGCTGCCCGCCGACGTCGCGCCGGCGTACCATCGCGCCATGAAGGCCGCCAGGCTGTTCGCCGTCCTCGCCCTCTCCGGCTCGACCCTGGCGTGCGCGCGGACGCCGACGCCGCGCGATCCACCGCCCGCGCTGTCGCCCGGCGAGCACCGCTTCACCTCGCACGGGGTCGAGCTGGTCTTCCACGTCGCCGGCACCGGGCCGGTGCTGGTAGCGCATCCCGGCGGCCCGGGCGCCGAGTGGACCATCCTGCGCATGCCGGAGGTGGAGAAGTCCTTCACCGTCGTCTACATGGAGCCGGTCGGGTCCGGCGCGTCCGGGCAGCTGGCCGGCGCCGCCGACTACACCATGGCGCGCTACGTGGAGGACGTGGAGGCGCTGCGCGCGCACCTGGGGCTGGCCCGGTTCACCCTGCTCGGCCACTCGCACGGCGGCTTCGTGGCCCAGGCCTACGCCATCGCCCACGGCGACCGCCTGTCCCGCCTGATCCTCTACGACACCTCGCCGACCACCGGCCCGGACTGGCAGCGCGACATCGAGCGCAACCTGACCTGGTTCGAGAGGGAGCCCTGGTTCGCCGACGCAAAGGCCGCCCTGGCCGCGGAGGTCACCGCCACCACCGACGAGCAGATGACCGCGATCTTCCACCGCGAGGCGCCGCTCTACTTCGCCGACTACAGCGGCCGCAAGGCCGAGCTCGATCCGCTGATCCGGGCCATGCGCCTGTCGGTCGCGCCGACCAAGGGCGCCGCCGACCCGGACGCGCCCGCCGGCGTCGGGGTCGCTCCGGTCTTCGACGTGCGGGCCCAGCTGCCGTCCATCCGGGTGCCGACGCTGATCGTGGTCGGGCGCAAGGACTTCGTCTGCTCGCTCGAGATGGCCCGGATCCTCGACGCCCGGATCCCGGACTCGTCGCTGGTCGTGCTCGAGCGGAGCGGTCACATGGGTCACATGGAGGAGCCGGCCGCGTTCGCGCGGGCGCTGGTCGAGTTCGCCGGTCGGTGATCGGGTGTGGGCGCGCCTGGAGGGCGCCGGCGCCGGATCCTGGGCTACGCTGGCCACCGTCATGAGGACATCCATCTCCGCGATCCGCTGGTCGGCGCTGGTCATCGCGCTGGCCGGGCTGGCATGCGGAACCAGCGACCGGAACGAGAAGGCAGACCCGGCCGGCGCTGGCGCGAAGGGCGCAGGCGCGGCGAGCGCAGGCGCCGGGACTGGCTCGGGCGCCGCGACGCCGTCGACCGCCGGCTCGTCCGCGTCATCGGGCGCCGGGGCGGGGTCGCCTCCATCCGCGCCGCTGAGGAACCAGCAGTGCGCCGACTTCGCCGCCTGCCGGGCCGCGTGCACGGAGCGGCGGCCGGCCGCCTGCATCCGCATGGGCGACCACTCGCACGGCAAGCGCGCCGACGAGGTCGAGGCCGCCAAGACGGTGAAGCAGCTGTGCGACGCCGGCCACGCCGAGGCCTGTCATGCGCTCCGCTTCCTCGCGAAGAACGACGAACGGGCCGCCGCGAAGCTCCTCTCGCGCGGCTGCGATCTCGGCTACGGCCCGTCGTGCGTCATCCTTGCGGCGTCGACCAAGGACCGCGACAAGGCCGACCAGCTGCGCGCGCGCGGCAACGGGCTGCTCGAGCGGACCTGCCAGCGCGGCGATCCGTACGCCTGCGCCCGGATCGCCCACGAGGCGCGGGTTCCGCGCGCCGGCGAGCAGGCCGATCTGCCCCGGGCCCGCTGGTACGGCGACAAGGCGTGCAACCTCGGCGACGAGGACGCCTGCTACGCGCTGGCCCAGCAGCTCGGCGCAGAATTCCCGGAGCTGGCCGCCACGCTGACCGACCGAGCCTGCGAGCTCGGTCAGCCGACCGCGTGCGGCGACGTCGGCGACCGCGTGTCCGGCGGCGGCAAGGCGAGCGCGGCCGACATGAAGCGCGCGGCCGACGCGTGGCAGATGGCCTGCGACGCGGGCAACGACTCCACCTACCAGGCGTGCGGACACCTGGCCGAGGCGCTGACCGACGGCAGCTTGCCGGCCGACGCGCCCCGCGCCGACGCGCTGCGCAAGCGCTTCAAGGAGCTGGCCAGCCAGTTCGAGGGCGACTAGTACCGACATCGGCATCCGCGCTGAGAACCGATCACCGCATGCCGCTCCGCGTCGCCGGCGGGCCCGTCCGGAAGCGGGAAATCCGGGCCCGGGCTTGTCGCGACCGCGAGACCATCGTACGAAGACCCGATGGCGAAGCATCTCGTGCGAGAGGCGGTTCTCCTTGCGGCCCTTTGCGCCTGCGGCGGCTCGCGGAAGGATGAACCGATGACCGAACAGCCGAAACCGGCGCCCGTCGCCGCGGCTTCCACGGCCGCCCACGACGCGGCGGTCGTCGAGGTCGCGCGGCTCACGGCCAGGGCGGACCAGGACCCGCTCCTCGTCAAGTGGACCGGCCCGTACGGGGGAGTGCCGCCGTGGGACAAGGTCAAGGTGGAGCTGTTCCCGGCCTCGTTCGAGACCGGGCTCGCCCTGATGCTGGCCGAGGTCGAGGCGATCGCCACCGACCCGGCCGCGCCCACCTTCGACAACACGATCGGCGCGCTCGAGAACGCCGGCCGGCACGAGAACCGGCTCGAGGCGCTGTTCGGCGTGTACACCGACAACCTCAGCACCCCCGAGGTCCAGGCGGTCGATCGCGAGTGGTCGCCCAAGATCGCCGCCGCCGCCGACAAGATCACCTTCAACGAGGCGCTGTTCGCCCGGATCGAGGCGATCTACGGCGCGCGCGAGCAGGCCGGCCTCACCGCCGAGCAGAAGCGCCTGCTGGAGCGCACCCGCGACGACTTCGTGCGCGCCGGCGCCCAGCTCAAGGCCGAGCAGAAGGAGCGGCTGGGCCAGATCAACCAGGAGCTGGCGGTCGCGTTCAGCGACTTCGGCAACAAGGTGCTGGCCGAGGAGAACACCTGGACCGTCCTCGAGAAGCGGGCCGACCTGGCCGGGCTGCCCGAGTCGCTGCGCGCGTCCTACAAGGCGGCCGCCGACGAGCGCAAGTTGCCCGGCAAGTGGGCGGTGGTCAACACGCGCTCCAGCGTGGACCCGTTCCTGACCACGTCGTCGCGCCGCGACCTGCGCGAGAAGGTGTGGAAGACCTTCAAGAACCGCGGCGACAACGGCAACGAGAACGACACCAACGCGACCATCACGAAGATCGTGAAGCTGCGGGCCGAGCGCGCCACCCTGCTCGGCTTCCCCAGCCACGCTCACTGGCGCATGGCCGACACGATGGCGGTCGATCCGAAGAAGGCGCAGGAGCTCATGCTCAAGGTGTGGCCGGCGGCGGTCGCCCGCGTGCACGAGGAGGTCGCCGACATGCAGGCGGTGGCCAAGAAGGAGGGCGCCAAGGTCACGATCGAGGGCTGGGACTACCTCTACTACTCCGAGAAGGTGCGCAAGGCGAAGTACGCGCTCGATCAGAACCAGCTGAAGCCGTACTTCGAGCTGAACAACATGATCAGCGGCGCCTTCTTCATGGCGGAGCAGCTGTACGGGCTCACGTTCACCGAGATCACCGGCAAGGTGCCGGTCTTCCACCCGGACGTGCGCGTCTGGGAGGTGAAGGACAAGACCAGCGGGGCGTACGTCGGCCTGTTCTACGGCGACTACTTCGCCCGCGCGGGCAAGCGGTCGGGCGCGTGGGCGAGCGGCTACCAGCGCCACGAGACGTTCACCGGCACCACCCTCCGCCCGATCTCGTCGAACAACAACAACTTCGTCAGGGGCGCGGCCGGCGAGCCGATCCTCATCTCGCTCGACGACGCCCAGACGCTGTTCCACGAGTTCGGCCACGCGCTGCACGGGCTCCTGTCCGACGTGCACTACCCGGGCCTCGGGCCGACGCCGCGCGACTTCGTCGAGTACCCGTCGCAGGTGCACGAGCAGTGGGTGCTGAGCCGCCCGATCCTCGACCGCTTCGCGAAGCACTACAAGACCGGCAAGCCGATGCCGCAGGCGCTGGTCGCCAAGGTGGAGAAGTCGAGCAAGTTCAACGAGGGCTACGGGACGGTCGAGTACCTGTCGTCGGCGATCGTGGACATGGAGCTCCACACCAGGCCGGACGGTGTGGTCGATCCGGACGCGTTCGAGCGCGAGACGCTGGAGAAGATCGGGATGCCGCGCGAGGTCGCGATGCGCCACCGGCTGCCGCAGTTCAACCACCTGTTCACCAGCGACTCCTACTCGGCCGGCTACTACAGCTACCTCTGGTCCGAGGTGATGGACGCCGACACCCGCGAGGCGTTCGCCGAGGCGGGTGACGTGTTCGACAAGGCGACCGCCGACAAGATGCGCAAGTACATCCTCTCGCCGGGCAACACCACCGACCGGGCCGAGGCGTACCGTCAGTTCCGCGGGCGCGACCCGGACGTCAAGGCGCTGCTGAAGAAGCGCGGGTTCCCGACCTCGATCTAGCCGCGGGCTGATCGCGGACTGATCGCGGGCGGACCGCGGGCGGACCGCGGGCGGACGCGGGAGCGGCGCGGGAGCGCCGCCCCGGGGGCCTGAGACAGCGGCGGGGCGGCGGCGAGCCCGCCACCTCCGCCATTCGTCCGCTGGCGCGCGGGCGAGGTCAGGTGCTAACTAGGGCCATGATCCTGGCCCGCTCCTGGACTGTGCTCTTCTTCGCGGCCTCGATGGCCGCGGCATGCACCGGCGACGCGACCGACGCGCTCGTCCGCGACGACGACTCCCCCGCCACCGACGACCAGGCGCGCGACCCGGGCACCCCGAGCGCCGGGCTGGCCGCCTACGACGGCGCCAGGGCGCACTGGCTGGCCCCCGACCTGGTCGCGGTGCCTGGCGATCTGGCCGGCTCCAGCTTCGCGCTGGTCTACGCGCCCGACGGCGGCCTCGCGCTGGTGGACGACGAGCTGGTCGGCGGCACCGCGCTTCCGCTCACCGTCGACGGCGCCGGCCTGCCCGCCGACGTGGTGGCGAAGTTCCCCCACCTGGCCGGTTTCCGCGCGCTCCGCCTCCCGGCCGGATCGATCGGCGAGGTGCCCGCGGCGCTCCGCTCGCAGCTCGCGCTGACCGCCACCGGCGATGACGGCGCGCTGGCCGCGGTGACCGGCGTGCAGACCCCGGGCGTGCTCGACGCGCTCTACGCGTACGACGGCGAGCTCGGGGTCGCCTTTGCCGGGCACGCCCCGGCCTTCCGGCTGTGGGCGCCGACCGCGCGGGCGGTCACGCTCCACGTCCACGACGCCGACAAGGCCGAGATCGCCGCGGTGCCGATGAACGCCGGCGAGCGCGGCGTGTGGTCGTACGAGGCGGCCGACGACGAGTGGTACGGCGCCTACTACCGCTACGAGGTCGAGGTGTTCGCGCCGGCCGCGCCCGCCGCGGATCCGGCCGCGCTGCCCGGCGCGGTCGTGCACAACCTGGTCACCGACCCCTACTCGGTCGGCCTGTCCACCAACAGCGCGTACAGCCTGATCGTCGACCTCGAGGATCCGGCCACCAAGCCGGCCGGGTGGGACGGCCTGGAGAAGCCGCCGCTGGCCGCGCCCGAGGACGTGGTGCTGTACGAGCTCCACATCCGCGACTTCAGTATCTCCGACGAGAGCGTCGCGCCGGCCGACCGCGGCAAGTACGCCGCCTTCACCTACGACGGCCTCGACGACGCCGACGACCGGCCCGCCTCCGACGGGATGTGCCACCTGGCTCGCCTGGCCCAGGCCGGCCTCACCCACGTCCACCTCCTGCCCGCGTTCGACATCGCCACGATCGAGGAGGACGAGAGCCGCCAGGTCAACCTCGACAGCCCGTTCGAGCGCGCCTGCGAGCTCAACCCGTCGGTGCCGCCGGCGCTGTGCGAGGCGAATGCCGGCCGGACCGTGCGCGAGGTGCTCGATGAGATCCTGGCCGACCAGGGCGGCGACACCGAGGAGATCCAGACCATCGTCGGATACATCCGCGACCTGGACGGCTTCAACTGGGGTTACGACCCGCTCCACTACAGCGCGCCCGAGGGCAGCTACGCGTCCGACGGCGAGGGCGTGGCCCGCATCGTCGAGTTCCGCGAGATGGTCCAGGCGCTGGCCGGCAACGGCCTCCGCACCGTGATGGACGTGGTCTACAACCACACCAACGCGTCCGGCCAGGCCGAGCGCTCGGTGCTCGACCGGATCGTCCCGGGCTACTACCACCGGCGGAACCCGATCTCCGGCGACGTCGAGCGATCGACCTGCTGCGAGAACACCGCCACCGAGCACGCCATGATGGAGAAGCTCATGAGCGACTCGCTGGTGTCGTGGGCGACGCACTTCAAGGTGGACGGCTTCCGCTTCGACCTGATGGGCCACCACATGAAGGCCAACCTCGAGCACGTCCGCGACCGGCTGCACGGGCTGACCGAGGACGCCGACGGGGTCGACGGGGCGTCGATCTACCTCTACGGCGAGGGCTGGGACTTCGGCGAGGTCGGCGGCGGCGCGCGCGGGGTCAACGCGACCCAGCGCAACATGGCCGGCACCGGCATCGGCACGTTCAGCGACCGGCTGCGCGACGCGGTGCGCGGCGGCGGCCCGTTCGACAGCACCGACGCGCTGCGCCGCAACCAGGGCTTCGTCAACGGCATGTTCTACGACCCCAACGAGCTCAACAGCGGCGCCGACGGCGAGCGCGACGCGCTCCTCCACCAGGCCGACCTCATCAAGCTGGGCATGGCCGGCAACCTGGCCGACTTCGTCCTGACCGACCGGACCGGCACCGACGTGGCCGGCACCTCGATCGACTACAACGGCTCGCCGGCCGGCTACACGCTCGATCCGCAGGAGGTCATCACCTACGTCTCGGCCCACGACAACCAGACCCTGTTCGACAACGACCAGTACAAGCTGCCGACCGGGACCAGCATGTCGGACCGGACCCGGGCCCAGAACGTGGCGCTGAGCGTGCTCCTGCTCGGCCAGGGCGTGCCGTTCCTCGACGCCGGGGTCGATCTGCTGCGCTCCAAGTCGATGGAGCGCGACAGCTTCAACTCGGGCGACTGGTACAACCGCCTCGACTTCACCGGCGCGACCAACAACTGGAACGTGGGCCTGCCCCGCGCCGACAACGACGGCGGTAACTACCCGGTCATCCGCCCGCTCCTGGCCGACCCGTCGATCACGCCGCTGCCCAAGCACATCCTGGCCGCCGCGGCCCACACCCGCGACATGCTGCGCATCCGCAAGAGCAGCCGCCTGTTCCGGCTGGCCGAAGGGGCCCAGGTGGCGCGCCGGGTCGACTTCCTGAACGCGGGCCCCGGCCAGATTCCTGGCCTCCTGGTCATGACCATCACCGACGGCGCCTGCGCCGGCGACGACCTGGATCCGGCGCTCGATGGCATCGTCGTCCTCATCAACGCCAGCGACACCACGCAGTCGTTCGGGCTGGCCGGCACCGCGCTCGAGGGTGAGACCGGGTTCGTCCTCCACCAGGTCCAGCGCGAGTCGACCGACTACGTGGTCCACCGCGCGAAGTTCGACGGCGCGGCCTTCTCGATCCCGGCCCGCACCGCGGCGGTCTTCCTCCAGCCCCAGGACGGCGGCCAGGGCGACGGTCTCGCCTGCAACGAGAAGGTGCCGAGCGCGCCGGAGCCGACTCCGGGCGAGTTCACGACGACGGTGTTCGTGCGCGGCGAGATGAACGACTGGGGCACCGCCAGCCCGCTCGAGCGGACCGCCGACTTCACCTACGACATCACCATCCCGCTCCAGGCCGGCAGCTACCAGTTCAAGGTCGCCAGCGAGGACTGGAGCACCTACGACTTCGGCAAGACCAGCGCGACCGTCTCGCCAGGCGACACCCTCACCCTCGACCGCGCGGCCGGCAACATCACGCTGGTCGTGCCGGCGGCCGCCGACGTCCACTTCCAGGTGTCGACCGCGGTCGACCTCACCGCGCCGATCCTGACGGTGAGCGCCGAGTAAGGGCCCGGTCCAGAAGCGGGTCAGAGATCGAGCAGGGTGTCGAGCCCGCGGCGAAGCCCGGTCCACTCGCGCACCCGCCGCACGGCGAGGAGCGTCCCGGAAACGTAAGGGGCGCTCCCGTCGATCGCGTCGTGGCGGAGCAGCAGCCGCTCTCCCGCCTGGCCGAAGGTGACCTCGATCGACGACAGGTAGCCGGGCACCCGCACCGAGTGGAGCTGCGAGCCGGACAGCGTGGCCCCGCGCGCGGCCGGCTCCCCCAGGGTCTCCGCGATGGGGCGCTCCACCACCGGCGCGCGCACCTGGCCCAGGCGGGCGGCCAGCTCGCGCGCGGTGCCGCTCGGCGCATCCGGCTTGCCCGGCGACGCGTAGTCGACGATCTCCCAGGTCGGCAGCACCCGAGCGGCCAGCTCGGCAAAGCGCTGCAGCAGCACCGCGGTCAGCGCGAAGTTGCCGGCCGCAAATACCCCGACCCCGACAGCGCGGGCCCGCCGATCGATCTCGTCGTACTGCTCGGAGGACAGCCCCGACGAGCCGATGACGACGTGGACGCCGCGCTCGATCGAATGGTGGACGTGGGCCTCGACCGCCGCCGCGCTGGTGTAGTCGATGAGGACGTCGCATGGCCGGCCGTCGACGACATCCAGCGCGTCGAGCGCGTCCGGCACGCTGGCGCGGATGGTCGCGGTGGCCACGCCGCCCGCCAGACCAAGCGCGCCAGCCACGCTCTGCCCGGCCCACCGGCGACTCACCGCCCCGACCAGCTCGAGATCCTCGGCGCCGGCCACGGCAACACCCAGCGCCTTGCCGACCTTCCCGCTCACCCCGGCGATACAGACGCGAAGCCTCATGCCGCGCAGCATACCGTCCGCCCCGAGATCCGTGCGCGCACCCTGCCCCCGGCGAGGCAGTACAGCCTCAGGACCCGCGAAGCGCCGCCACCACGCGCGGATGATCCTTCCAGGCCGGCATCTTGCCCATGAACGCGAACGTGTCGCGCTCCGCCCGCTCGCGAGTCATCCCGGGCGTCTGCCGCATCTGCCAGCCGACCATCTTCTCGAACCGCTCGTCGAAAGCCTGCAGCGCGCCGCCAGCCGTGACGCAGTAGCTACAGTAGGTCCCCGACTCGATCGGCATCGAGCAGCTCTCACAGGGGTGCTTGTCGTCGCTCATGGTGCTCTCCTCTTCGAGGGTGGGTTGGACGGACCAGTGGACGGATCAGCGGAAGCACGAGCCACGCGGTCGGCCGCCTCGACCAGCGCGCGAGTCCCCTCGATCAACTTCGCGCGAGCCCGAGGATCCATCCCGCCAATGGCGCGCTCGAGCAGCTCGAGCCCGAGAACCTCCTGCTCCTCGGCCAGCCGGGCACGAGCCTCATCGGTCAGCCAGACCAGCGTCCGCCGCCGGTCGCCCTCATCGCGAACCCGAGCCAGCAACCGATTCTTCTCCAGCTGGTCGACGATCTCGCTGATCACGGACTGAGCCCGCCCGAGATGCCGGGCACACTCCCCGACCGTCAGAGGCCCAGCCTGAGCCAGATGGAGCAAAACAGCCCGAGAAGCCCCACTCAGCTCCCGCTGCTTCCCATCCCGGCGATGAAGCCGAAGATAGACCGCCGGAAACAACCGAGCATAAGCAACCGCCGCCGCGCGCGCCCCGTTCGACCTTCGCGAAGAACCCGCCATCTCGACCCAGAATTGGCCCGAACCGACCCATCGTCAATCCCGATACATTCCCCGTCGGCCGAGGCCCCGCGACGCCTCGTCGTCCACCCGTCCAACGAGCCACGCCAGGCCCCTGTCGGACACGCCTCCAGCCTCCCAGACCGACGGAGCTGCCAGCGATCGTCTCGCCCGGCACTCGTTCCCTCCTGATCGCGATCTGCCTGCCGGACCTACAGTGCCCCTGTGCTGTTGGCGCAATCAAATCGACTCCACTAATTGCCATTCTACTTGCCACTCCCAATCTCTGCGCTATTCAAGTCTCATGAGGCGACGCGGCCAAGGCAACTGGACGCAGCTCCCTCTCCGCGCCCGGACATGGGGTGGCGCACGCGAGGGGGCCGGTCGTCCGAAAGGTCCCCGCTCGGGAGTCCCGCACCGTCCACGCCGATCGATCACTCGCCACCAGGTCGCTCACGTCACCGTCCGTCTCCTCCCGGCCGTGACCTCGCTGCGAAACGGCCGCGCCTTCCGTGTCGTCCGCGAGTGCATCGCGGCCGGCCGCGAGCGCTTCGGCTTCCGCCTCATCGAGTTCAGCCTCCAGGGCCAGCACCTCCACCTCGTCTGCGAGGCCGACGACGCCCGAGCACTCGCCCGCGGCATGCAGGGCCTCTCCGTCCGCCTGGTCCGCCACCTCAACCGCCATCTCGGCCGGTCGGGCACCCTCCTCCAGGACCGCTACCATGGCCGCCTGCTCAGCACCCCCACCGAGGTCCGAAATGTCCTCGCTTACGTCCTTTGCAACGCTCGCAAGCACGCCGCCGAGCGAGGCCTCCGCCACGAGCGCGGCTGGGTCGATCCCTTCTCCTCCGGCCCGCACTTCGGCGGCTGGTGCGATCTCATCCGTCCACCCTCGACCTACGCCCGCGGCCCTCGCTCCACCGCCCCGCCCCGCTCCTGGCTCCTTCGTGCCGGCTGGAAGCGGCGCGGCCTCATCCCGGTCGACTCCGTGCCCGCCTCGCGCTGAGCAGCGCTTCGGTCGACGCGTCGCCGTCCGCAGCAGCGCATGTACATCGAGATGAACGTCGCGGACCTGGCGGGCGCCGGGCGCCGGGTACGTTCACCGACGACCGCCCGGACGAGGCTGCGAACCAAGGCGCCGACCGCCGCGCAGGCCGACCGCTACCGCCCGGGCGACGTGCTCATCGAGGTGTGGAAGCGGCTCGTCCCCGCCGTCCCACGCAGCCAGCTTGTGGGCCAGCTTCGACGCTGTCCCGGCCTTCAGCTCGTTCGCAAGCGCCTCGTCCTCTTCCATGTGACGACGGATCTCGTCCGCGTGCTCGTCATAGTAGGCCAGCGCCGCGTACAAATCCGCCATGCCCAGCCCTGGATTCCGCGCGACGATCTCCTCCGGCGCCATCCCCAGGAGGTCGTGCCAGAGGACGATGTCCTGAACCCGCACGCGATGACCGGCAATCCGCGGCCTGCCCCGGCTGCGCCGGGCGTCACCTCGACATGCTGACCCATCGTCCGATGGACCGATCCGCGTGATCACGATGGACCGATCCCAATGATCACTATCGGCCGGCGCACCACAACGGCGAAAACCCGAGTCAGAGGCGGAGGAGCAGCGGCAAAAGTCTAGATGTGTGGTCGAAGTTGTTGTCGACCCTGGCCCCGACCCATCCCCTGAATCCACCATCGGTGTCGATCGCCTGCAGAAGCATTTGTTGGTGTGAACCTTGGCTATACCAAGGGTTTGACCACGCCAGACACTGGCACCAAGAGTGCCAGCTATCTCGGCGGTCGTAACTGCTGATCTTCTGCAGCCAGTTGTTAATGTAGGACCGTTTCGGCACACATGAGCATGGCGAGACCGCGTCAACGTAGCCGCTCTGGTTCGCCACCCACGTCGGACTAGAGCACGATGTCATGGTCGAAAGGTTCAAGCCATAGGCGCCACCGGGAAGGCCCGCGATGTTGCTCGGATGCACGCGCGTCGAGAAGTCGGCATCGCTGCCGGC
>Ga0193753_10000447_pt1 | contig 40785 bp, 33 predicted proteins | sample H1c2metaG_FD_144925 | JGI IMG/M metagenome (GOLD analysis project Ga0193753, IMG submission 144925) | Soil microbial communities from a riparian zone of the East river system, Colorado, United States - H1c2 | ecosystem: Environmental > Terrestrial > Soil > Riparian zone | place: USA: East...
GAAGACGAGACAGAAATAGGGTATTATCAAGAGAGCGGTCTTTTGCTCGAGGATGTGGTGCGTGAGCAGGTGTTGCTCTCCCTGCCAGGTCGTACCCTCTGCAAAGCGGACTGCCAAGGGCTTTGTCCCCGCTGTGGTCAGAATCTGAATCTTGCACAATGCTCCTGCGACAAGGCCCCGGCCGACCCGCGTTGGAATGCCCTGGCAAGTCTGGCTGACAAAATCGAGGTAAAGCACTAAAGCACCACCAAGTTTTGCCAGCATTATCAAGTTTTGCTTCCGCCGCCTGCCCTCACGCAGGTCCGCCAAGCGCGATTGAAAGGGATACCGCAATGCCTAATCCAAAACGGCGCCACTCCAAGCAACGGACTGCCAAGCGCCGCAGCCACGACTTCCTCACCCCCACCGGCCTCTCCGAGTGCCCCAACTGCCACGAGCGCAAGCTGCCCCACCGCGTCTGCCGCAAGTGCGGCACGTACAAAGGCCGCGACGTCCTCGTCGCCAAAGAAGCAAGCTAACTCTTTACAACAAAATCCTGTTATCTTCTCCTGATGCCGATCGACATTGTTGTTGACGCCATGGGTTCCGATAAGGCCCCCGAACCAGAGATTCGCGGGGCCATCCTTGCTGCGCGTCAGTACGACGTCAGGGTCCACCTCGTAGGCCCCGAAGATATCCTGCGCCCCATCCTTCGCCAGCACCTCCGCGGCCAGCATCTCCCCGTCTTCATCGTCCCCGCCTCCGAGTGGATCACCATGGACGACAAGGCCGCCCAGGCCGTCCGCTCCAAGCGCGACTCCACCATGCGCGTCGGCCTCAAGATGGTGCGCGAAGGCCTCGCCTCCCCCCACACCACGGCCAGCCACCACGGCCACGGCCATGCTCACGACGGCCGCTCCGGTCCCGGCAAAGCCGCAGGCTTCTTTACCGCAGGCAACACCGGCGCCGCCATGGCCACCGCCAAAATGGTCTTGGGCATGCTCTCCGGTGTCGACCGCCCCGCCCTCGCCACGATCCTGCCCACCGTGCGCGGCATCCCCTCGCTCCTGCTCGACGTCGGCGCCAACGTCGACTCCGACCCCGACAACCTCGTCCAGTTCGCCGTCATGGGCCACATGTACGCCCAGAACGTCCTCAAGATCGCTAACCCCCGCATCGGCCTCCTCTCCATCGGCGAAGAAGACTCCAAGGGTAACTCCCTCACCCGCGACACTCTTCCCCTGCTCCGCGCCGTGCCCGGCATCAACTTCATCGGCAACGTCGAAGGCCGCGACCTCTTCAACGGCCACGCCGACGTCACCGTCTGCGACGGCTTCGTAGGCAACGTAGCCCTCAAAACCTGCGAAGGAACCGCCAAGCTCGTCACCGTCTCCCTCCGCGAATCCCTCAAGTCCACCGTCACCTCACAGGTAGGCGCCCTGCTCTCCCGCAAAGCCTTTGGCGACTTCAAAAAACGCCTCGACTACTCCGAATACGGCGGGGCCCCCCTGCTGGGCGTCCGCGGAGTCTGCATCGTAGGCCACGGGTCGTCGAATGAGAAGGCGATCATGAACGGCATCCGCGTAGCCGCCGAATTCGCCCAGGCCGAAGTCAACTCCGCCATCGAATCCGCCCTCCACACCGCGTAGCTGTTGCAGTTGTTTTCCCCAAACAGCCACCAAAGACCGGGTGCCCATCCTTCGCGCCTTTGCGAAGGGTGGGTATCGAGCCAAGCTCGACCGCTCTTGCCTCTGCCTGTTCTCCCCCTACCACCAGCTCACCCGACCCGCGAGACAACACGTCGTCCCCCGACCAAACGTTCTCGAGACCACATGTTATTCCCAACCACACGTCATCTCGACCGAAGGCGGCGCCAGCCGCCGTAGTGGAGAGATCCCTGTATTCCGCTTTTGCAATTGCTTTTGCTGTTGCCGTTGCTGTCGCTTTCTATCCCCAGCCACAAACGAACGGGTACCCCATCCATCGCCGTCCCATCGCGATGGGTGGGAATGTAAACTTCTCCCCGGCTCTCCCGCATTGTCTTTGACATTCTGAGCGAAGGGAAGAACCCTTGTAGTGGATCCGAGTAAAATCCAACCACAAATCCACCACAACAAAACCACCCTTACCACGCTTAAAATCACAACCCAACCACCGTTTTTTACGAAAATCCCAATAAAACTCCATCTCCACCATCCCCAAAAAATCCGGTAGCATTTCTCTAACAATCGGAGCCCCATGCCCTCGCTGCGAACCCTCCTCCTCGCCCTCACACTCTCGACTACGGCCCTCTCTCAAACCCTCGCCCGCCCCGGCTGGGCCGGCTCCGGCATGAACTCCCAACCCTGGTGGAAACACGCCGTCCTCTACCAGCTCGACCCCAAAAACTTCAGCGAAAACGGCCTCAAATCCATCCCCACCCACCTCGACTACCTGCAATCACTGGGCGTCGACGCCATCCTGCTCACAAACACCGCTCCAGATGCCCAAACCATTGACCCAGCCCTCGGCACTCTTGACGATCTCGATGACCTCATCCACCAGGCTAGCCGCCACAGCATCCGCATCCTCATCGACCTCAAGCCCAAACCCGACACCGACCTCACCGCCACCGCTCGCTTCTGGCTCAACCGCGGCGTCGCCGGCTTCCATATCGCCAACCCCACCCAGGCCACCCTCCTCCGTAAAATCACCAACACCTACGTCGGCCAGCGCATCGTCATCACCGACCTTGACCCCGCTAACCCGCCAAAACCCCAGCAAAACACCGCATCCGACCCCCATCTCCTCTTTGACCCCCGCCCCGGAACCCAACCCCAACTCACTGCCGCAACCATCCGTCCTGCCCTCGAAGCCATCCAGGATCTCCGCATCCAACCCGTCCTCCTAACCGACGGCCCTGACCTCAAACGCAGCATGTCCCGCTACGCCGACGGCACCCACGACCTCGAAATCGCCAAAACCCTCGCCGCCCTCCTCCTAACCTCTCGATCCGCCACTAACCTCTATTATGGCCAAGAGTTAGGCCTCACCGAAACCTACCCCACCATTCATTGGGAAGCTCCGCCCGCACCCGAAAAAGGCCATCCCGCGCCCCCACCCGACCCCAACCCTAATGCCGCCGTCGAAGAGTCCAACCCCCGTTCCCTCCTCAACTGGTACCGTCAGCTAAGCGCTCTCCACCACGGCAACGCCACTATTGCATCCGGCGCCAGTATCCTCCTCAATCACGACGACCAGAACGTCCTCGTCTGGGTCCGCAAACCACAGATAATCAGCACGATAGCCCCAGCCATGGTCATCATCTGCAACCTCACTCCGCAGCCCGTCCAGCTCTCCCTCAAAGACGACGTGAAACGCCTCCACCTCAAAGGCAGCTTCCTTCGCACCACCATGCGTTCCGACAACGCCATGGGCCCCATGCACCTCGAATCCATGACCATCCCACCCTACGCCGTCTACATCGGCGAGCTCCGCTACTAACCCGCCCACACCGTCCGATATCCCTCATAAACACGCCCAAACACTGCGTCCCAGCTACACCCCAGCGCATATTCCCTCGCTGCTTCACGCATTCGGCCTAGCCTCTGTCGGTCCCGCACCAGAGCCGCCACCGCCCCCGCAAACCTCTCGTCGGGAACGACAAAACCCGTCTCCCCATCGCGCACAATGTACTTCGGCCCACCATCAGGAGTCACCACTGCGGGCACCCCGCTAGCCAACGCCTCCAGCACGACATTGCCAAACGTATCCGTATGCGAAGGAAACACCAGCACATCCATATCCGCATAAGCCCGCGACAGTTCTACTCCACACAGCACGCCCGCAAAATCAGCTGCCTTCAGTTCCGCGCGCATCAAAGCCTCTTCACTTCCGTGCCCCACAATTAAAAAACGCACCCCACCCAAACCCATCGCGGCCAGCTCCCGCTCCACCCGCGCCAGCAGAGCCACATTCTTCTCCACCGAAAGCCGCCCCACATACCCCAGCACGACTGCGGAATCGTCATCCAGTCGCGTCCGTCGCGCCGGCGAAAACAACTCCGTATCGACGCCCCGCTGCATGAGGTAGCAAGGCCGTCCGGTCGTCTTCTCCAGCATCCTGCAAAGCTCATCGTTCGGCGCAAACAACACCTTCGCCAGCTTGTAGAACTGTGACGTAACCCACAGCGCTCCACCCTCCACACCCTGCCCCACCGCTGGCCCCCGCTTACCCAACCGCTCAGTCAGCCAGCCCATCCGCCGAGCCGCATACTCATGCAAATTCGTATGCCACGAGGCCGCTAGCGGAATCCCCATCTCCCATGCAAAGTAAGCCCCGAACATCCCCAACTCACTCGGCCCCGTAATGTGGATCACATCCGGTCGAAACCGCTCCAGCTCCCGTCGAATCGCCCCACCATGCCGCCAAAACAAGGCATCGAACTCGAGGTCTTTTTCTATCCGCACCGAAGCCCGGCTGCGCCCCAGCTCCAGCGTGCATAACTCCCCCACCTGCTCGAAAGCCTCTGCCCTACCGCCAGCCCGCACGCAGAGAAACGGCAGCCCATGCCGCTCCGCATACGCCACGAAGTTGCGGCTCGTATGCGCCACGCCATTCACTTCGTGGAAGGAGTCAGGAAAATAGGCCACACGCGGCACACGCATCGCTCTAGACTACCTCTCGCTGCGTCCACCCTCTACCGCAAAAATCCGCAGCCCGCCTCGCGAGAATCAAGCGTCCAGCTTAGCCAGCGTCGCACGCATCTCGCCCGCCTCATTCCAAGCCATCCGAAGGCCACCCGATACCGGAGCCGCCCCCATCACCCTGACGCTCGCAAGGACACTCCGAACGAATCGCGGTGCCCGTCCCCTATTCCAAATCTCCGAAAGCGGCTGAATGACGCCATCGCGGTCCGGGTGATACACCCTTTGATCCCATCGCCGCGATCCCTCAGGAAAATGTGGATAGTCCCGTATCGCATCCAGGGTCGACTGCAGAATCCGATGCTTCCACGGCTCCGAATACTGCGGCATAAACAGCACATGGCTCTGCCGCTCGCGTCTCACTTCGTACACAAACTCCGTAAAGCTCTCCGCCCGCGTAAGGTTCACATTCGCATTCGGCTCCACGCCATGCCGGTCACCTCCGCTGATCACCAACTGGTTCCACTTACCGGCCAGCGTTGCGGCCTCGCGGTTCTCCTTCCAGTTCCGCAATCCATTCAGCTCCAGCGCATGAACATACTGTCCATATCGCGCCAGAAATTCATTCACCAGCACGTCATGCCGATCTTTCCCTACGCGATACAAATCCCATATCGGATGATTGAAGATGATCAACACCGCCGGAATCTCATCCAGCTCGGCCAGCATCTCGCGCAACAGCTCAGGATCTCTTGTCTCCACGGGAAGCGCCGTAAACTTCCTCATCCTGTCCATCCACGCCACACCAGTAGCACTCGGCAGATTGTGAATGCCAAGGTGAAACGCGCTCACTCCAAACGGTACCGTCCACTCCACCGACACCGGAATATGCCGTGACGACGGCACCGATCGCAGCAGCAGCGGAGCATTGATATCGTCATGGTCCGTAATCGATACCAGCCCCGGTAGCTGCAGTTGATCCTCAATCTGCTTCCGTTCCAGATCGAACGCCAGCGCCGGCGTCAGCGGTGGAGTCCAGTAGCTCCGCGCATAATCAGGCCGAATCCCCGAGCTCCGATGGCAACGCTCCTCGCACCAACGCATCACCGGTTGCAGTACGCTCCAGTCCTTCGAGAGCTCCGAGATAAAGTCCAGCGTCTCCTTCGATTGGTTCGTATGGCTATGCAGCGACACGCCGGTTTTAAAACCCTTCGCTGCCTCCGGTTCGCGCCAAAGATACGAAATGCTCGACTGGCTCATTGGGCTTCCCCCATTTCACGCTTTCTGCGAGCCAGTATGAGCACACTCCATGACGATCACGTGACTGCACCAAGAATGGAGCTTCAATATTTGTAACTTCCATTAACTCTGAAGGTTACCCGGTGGCGACTTGACATGTATCACCAAAAGCAGCTGGAAGAACATATGCAAACCTCGTCTCGGCTCCACGATCCCTGGGCTTATACTGTGTGCCTTGTTTGCGGAGGATTCCGTATGCGTGTTACATCACTGATGTTGCTCACGCTGATTATGTCGGCAATGCCTTTTTATGTTCTCGCTCAAACTGAGAGCAAGCCGCAGCCGCCGGTCATCCAGGTGGCCGATGGAGGGACCACCGGAAGGATGGAAAGCATCTTCATTCCACCGATAGCGAATGCTCCGTTCAGCCTGACGCTCGCCACCGAATGGTCTCGTCCACTAGGAAATGGCGGCACCTTCACGCTCGCAAACCAGAGGCATATCGTTCGGGATGGTAAAGGACGAATCTACCAGGAGCGCTGGCTGTTAGTGCCAAAGGGTAGCAAGATTCAGTCCCGCATGGACGTAGTTCAAATTACCGATCCCATGCAGCACACCTGGCTAAACTGCGGTGTTCAGGAAAAGGTTTGCGAGCTGCTGACCTATAGCTTAGTGCCAGACATGGTCTACAAGCCGGCAATCGGCACCACCGGCCCATTGCCGGACGGCACCGGATTTCGCCAGCATGAGGATCTAGGGCTTAGCAATTCGAACGGCGTTAACACGACAGGGTATCGCGAAACCCTCACACTCAATCCCGGCGTCCTCGGAAACGATCGGCCCATGATCACCACGCGGGAGTTCTGGTATTCCTCTCAACTTGGAATCAACCTTATCTCAAAAATCGACGATCCCCAGAATGGGAAGCAGGCCTTCGAGGTGAAGGAATTGACCACCTCCGAACCCGATCCAAGATTCTTCGAAGCGCCTGAGGGATACAAGGTCGTTGATCGGAGAAAGTCCGCAGCGGGATCAAATTAGCTTGCGCTCCCAAGCTTTTCGCCACAAGGACGCTCTACCGCGTCTTCGCGATGTCCGGCCCCAGAATCTCCTGCGCGCTCGGGGCCGGTCCTTCAGCCTCCCACTTCTGCCGAAGGTTCTTCTCGTACTCGCTCTCCAGATGGTTCTCCGTCAGCCCCTGCTTCAGAATCTCGAAGGCCTCTTCCGGCGTATCCGCAAACTGAAACAGCTCAAGGTCGGCCTTGGCAATCGCACCTTTCGCCGCCAGCACATCCAGATTGATCACGCTCTTCCAATACTCCGACCCATAGATCACCACCGTGATCTTCTTCGCCAGCTTATGCGTCTGCGCCAGCGTCAGCACCTCGAACATCTCATCGAGCGTTCCAAATCCGCCTGGAAACACAACCAATGCCTTCGCCAGATAAGCAAACCAATACTTCCGCATGAAGAAGTAGTGAAAGTCGAAGTTCAATTCCGGCGTGATGTACGGGTTTGGATACTGTTCGAACGGCAGCTTGATATTCAGCCCCACAGTCTTCGCTCCAACCTCATAGGCTCCGCGATTGGCCGCCTCCATAATTCCCGGCCCGCCCCCCGACGTGATCACGAATCGATGCCGCCGCCCTCCCAGCGACTGCGCCCATGTCGCTACCATTCCGGCCAGTTCCCGTGCATCTTCGTAGTAGGCCGCCATCTCCACGGCCGCTTTTGCCAACTGCAGCTTCTGTGCGCTCGCGTCTCCGCTCTCGATCTCTTCCGGGCTCGCTGGCTGTTCGTCCGCCGGAGCAGGCTCTGCTGCACCAGTATTGGCCAGCAATTCCAGTTCGGCGTTCGCCACATCCAACGCGCGAAATCGAGCCGACCCGAAGAACACCACCGTGTCCTGCACTCGCTCCCGCCGAAACCGCATCATCGGCTCTTGATACTCCGCCATAATGCGCAAAATCCGCCCATCCGGCGAGTTTAGAAATTCAGGATTCTCATAAGCAAGGGGGGCAGACTGCAACACTTCTGGAGGCACTCGGTCCATACTCTCTTCTCTATTCCTCTATAACCGCTCTGTCAGCGGTAATCCCGATAGTGCACCGCTTCTGAGACGCCGATCCAGATATCCAGCAGCCCCAAACCGGAGATGATACCCCGCACTGCACCGTTATGTAGCACCGACGCCAACCATGGCCGTGCCAGGATGAACATATTCTGGTCCCAGATTCTCGTCCACCACGGCAGCACCATCACCAGCACGCCAAGGTACACGCAGAACAGTACCAGCACAAACAGCGACAGCCTCTGCAGCCATACCGGGGCCAGCCTTTTGGAGCGCTCGCCGTCGTTCTCCGCTTCGCGCAGCACCGCTGGTTCATGATCCGGGAAAAGTTGTGGCTGTCCAGACATCAAGCTCTCTTTTGACAGTAGCAGAGCCACAGTCCGTTGTCTCTTTCCGGACGCACCTCGCTAGATGCACGGAACTTTACGCCCCGCTCCATGCGTAGAAGCATACAGACTGATTCAACACGACCAGTTGACGAAAATGCGACAATCCGGCCCACAACTTAGGTTCAGTGATAGCGTCTAATCAATAGACTCAATGAACTTCGGCGACTGCCGCCGGACGGGAGAGGCAATGACGACAGAACCACAGAAGTTTGCGATTGAAAAGTTTGCCGAAGCCGATCTCTCCGGCCTGCGCGAAGATCTTCTGCGGTCAGGCCTTGATTCCTGGCAGGCTGCCGACGTCATCAGCAGCTTTCTCTCCGGCCGCGGCTACGGCGTCTCCAATCATGCGGCGCGTAAGGCAGCCTCACGCCTGGAACTCCGCGGTTGCTCTCTTCAGTGCATTCAGGAAGAGCTCGAAAAGCTCGCCTACGTCATGTGACTGGTGACAACTCAATCCGAATCACTTCACCCCATAAAACACCTGTACCAAGCCAGTCGAATACGTCTCGCAACGAATCAACTCAAGCTCGGTCTCAGGGTATGACATCGGAAACAGAGATACCCCTGCCCCCAGTAGTCGCGAATGAATCGTCAGCGTAATCTCATCCATCATTCTCTTCGCGAGAAATTACCGCACCAGGTCACCCCGCCTACCAGCCATATATCTTTTCCCTTTTTACCTCGAATCATCTCCACCCACTCCTCGAGATCCCCGGAAACAACCTTCACCTTCCCTTCCCGCTCTTTCGCCGAAGTTGAAAAGACATAATTCCATTCCGGGAAAGAAGCCTGTTGCGGAGCAAATTCTAGCATCCTGTCGTAGGTCTTACGTCCTATCACTGCCACGTCCACAGATTTGAAGAACGCGCTCATCCCATAATCCTGATCCATTCACAGCCAGTCCACGTCCCCATCAGTGCGCGCTATAAATCCGTCCAGACTGCATGCAACGAAATATTTCACTCGTCTCATGCCCATAAGCATAGGCCGCGAATGATCTTCCGTTCCATCACAAGGCATAATCATGTAATGCCGTCCCTCTGGTCATCCGACAACTGGTCTCAGCGCCTCGCCGAACTACAGGCCCCCACCGGCGAGCTCAAAGAAGCTCCCCTCCGCCGCGACGTCCGCTCCCTCGGCATGCTCCTCGGCGAGGTCCTTCGCGAACAGTCCGGCGACGCTCTCTACACTGCCGTCGAAGACCTTCGCCGCATCGCCATTGCCCGCCGCGACGCCGACTCCAAGGCCGACTCAACCACGGCCAGTTCCAGCCTCCAGCAGGCTCTCGCCAGCGTTCACTCCCACTCCGACAACCTCACCACCGCCTACCAGCTCGCCCGAGCCTTCAGCTTCTACTTCGAGCTCATCAACCTCGCCGAAACCAACCACCGCAAGCGTCGCCGGCTCTCCGCCCAACTCGACCAGAACACCCCGCCCCAACGCGGCGACCTCCGCGGAACTCTCCGCCGTCTTCGCGAAGCAGGCGTCACCGCCCCCGAAGCCCACGCTCTCCTCGAAAAAATCTGCATCTCGCCCGTCTTCACCGCGCACCCCACTGAAGTCGCGCGCCGTTCCGTCATGTTCAAGCGCCGCCGCATCTCCGATCTCCTCGAACAGCTCGACCGCATCCCCGTCCCCGAGCCGCACCTCGAATCCCTCCAACACGACCTCATCGCCGAGATCACCTCTCTCTGGCAGACCGACGACGTCCGCAGCGCCCGCCCCACCGTTCGCGACGAGATCCGCATGGCCCTCGACTACTACGAGTCCAGCCTCTTCGACACCCTCCCCGTCCTCTACGCCGAAGTAGCCGCCGCCTTGGCCGCCGAATATCCCGGTAGCAATCCCTGCGGCGCCACAGAACTGGAAGGGAACACAACACCCTCCATCTGCGAGCTCCCCCAACTTGTCAGCTTCGGCTCGTGGATCGGCGGCGACCGCGACGGCAACCCCTTCGTCACACCACAAGCCACCCGCGAAGCCCTCGCCATGGCTCACAATCTCCTGCTCACCCACTACCGCCGCCGCCTGCAAAACATATTCGAGCAACTAGGCAGCTCCACTCAGCAGGTTCCTGTCTCAGACGAAGTCAACACGCTCCTCAAAAAATACCTCACCCAACTCCGCACCGCCGGGCAAACAGCCCTCGAAGAGCGCTTCCACTTCGAATATCTCCGCCTCCTGATCGCCTGCATCATGATGCGGCTCGGAGCCACCCCGCAATCCAGCGTCCCTCTTCCGCCCAACCCCGCACTCTGCCCCTACACCAGCGCCGCCGATCTCCTCAGCGACCTCACCATCCTCCGCAACAGCCTCCTCCAGAACAACGGCCACCGCCTCTCCGAGATGCTGATCGACCCGCTCCTCATGGAGATCCGAACCTATGGCCTCCACCTCCAGACCCTCGACATCCGCCAACACGCCAAAGTCCACACCGCCGCCCTCGCCGAAATCTCCGACGCAGCTACAGAATCCGGTGCCCCAACCTTTCCGGTTTCATCGGAAAGGTTGGGGTCCAACGAAGCTCGCTTCGCCACGAATCCCACGCCCCAGATCCTCCACCTCCCACCAGCCCTCACCCCACAAACCGCCGAAGTCCTCGATACCTTCCGCACCATCGCCGAACTCAAGCAGACCTACGCCCCCGAGTCCATCCGCCAGTACGTCATCAGCGGAGCCACCAGCGCCGAAGACGTCCTCAATGTCCTCCGCCTAGCCCGCCTGGGCGGAGTCGAAGTCGAAGCCGACGAAAAATCAAACGACCCCGGCCTCCAGCCCGTCCCCCTCTTCGAGTCCATCGAAGACCTCCAGAACGCCCCCGTCATCATGCGCGAGCTCTGGACCAGCGAAGCCTACCAGCCCCTGCTAACAAGCTGGAACCACCATCAAGAAGTCATGCTCGGCTACTCCGATTCAAACAAGGACGGCGGCATGATCACCAGCACCTGGGAGATCTACAAAGCCCACCGAGCTCTCCACGAAGTAGCTCGTGACTGCGGCGTCACACTGCGCCTTTTCCACGGCCGCGGAGGCACCGTAGGCCGTGGCGGAGGCCCCACTCACCGCGCCATCTTCGCCCAGCCCATCGACAGCTTCACCGGCGAGCTCCGCATTACCGAACAAGGCGAAGTCCTCAACTGGAAATACTCCGACGTCATCCTCGCCGAGCGCAACCTCGAGCTCATGATCGCCGCCAGCCTCGACGCCCTCGCCCGCCCCGACGCCCTCATCCAGCACAAATCAATTTCAGAAAAATCAGAAGAAGTATCATCCCGACCGGAGCGCAGCGAAGTCGAGGGACCTGCGGTTTCTACACCCCACCTCACCGGCGAAATCACCCCCGCATGGGAGTCCGCACTCGAACAGCTCTCCACCACCTCGTACGACTTCTACCGCAAACACATCATCGACAATCCCGACACCTTCACTTACTTCGAGCAGGCCACTCCCGTAGCCGAACTCGAAAACGCCCGCATCGGCTCTCGGCCCGCCAAGCGCAGCGGCAAAAAATCCATGGCCGACCTCCGCGCCATCCCCTGGGTCTTCGGTTGGATGCAGTCCCGCCAGCTCGTTCCCGCATGGTTCGGCGTAGGCCACGCTCTCCACCACTTCGTCCAATCCACACCCAATGGCCTCACCCTCCTCCAAACCATGATGCGCGACTTCCCCCTCTTCGTCGACATCATCCGCAACGTAGAAATGGCCCTCGCTAAATCCGACTTCGGCATAGCCTGCCTCTATGCTTCGCTCGTCGAAGACGAGGCGCTGCGAGCCCGCGTCTTCACCACCCTCGAAGCCGAATTCAACCTGACCCACCGCATGATCCTCGAGATCACACAACAAAAAACCCTCCTCCAGACCAACCCTGTCCTTGAGCGTTCCATACGCCTGCGTAACCCCTACGTCGACCCCATGAGCCTCCTGCAGGTCGAACTCATCCGCCGCAAGCGCACGGCCCTCAAAAACAGCGAACCCGACTCCCCCGAACTAAACCGCGCCATCTCTGCCACCATTAACGGCATCAGCGCAGGCCTCCGCAACACCGGCTGATCCTGCACATTATTCCCGACGCTCGGTGCGTCGAGGTAGAAGATCGTCGGGAACTACTCCAGCTTTCGCTTGTTTCCAATCCACCTTAAAGCTGCCGGTGTAACCAAACAACCGCCCCCATCGATCATTTGTTGCGCTCACTCGAATCTTAAAACACTTCGCCTGATCGTCGTACCACTCACACACGTCCGCCACACCGGACAGGGCCAGCGGAAAGTTGAACGCGACAGAGCCTTCGTAAAATCGCTGCGCGCCTGAACGCAAGCGTAATCCACCGTTATCCTCTACCGAGACATCAATATCGACAGCGAGATGTTGATGTGTCCCTAAATAGTCGACAATGCAACCTCTCTCTTCGCTGTAAATCATGTATGCATCGAAGCGTCTTTGCTTGGTCGTCTCAAATGTACGTATCCAGGTCACAGTCTCTCGTCCCAGTTCATCAAGATAGGCGTAATTCTCGATCTTGAACGGAACATTGCGTCCACGTTCGGGAAACATGATCCGTCGCCATGCTCCGACATAAAGGAAGGGCAACGTATAAGCGGCACCATGCCATATCTCTTCCATGACACCCGTGCCCACTGAAGCGATACCGCTCTCTGCGTTGAATCCGAATCTGCGCTGAATCTCAGGATGAAGCTTCGAAAAATCGGCCCCCAAAGCTCTTTGATAGATCGACCTCATTGCTCTCCCCTCGGCTTTACTCGCAAACACCGTCCTGCAAACGGCGATTTTTTGCCTGCAACATAACCTGCGAGCGACAACCCAATAATGGCCAAATTCAAAGTTACTGGATTGAACGCCTCCCAAAGATATTCAGGAGATTTCAGCGCCACCACGCCGAGCGCGACAATCATCAATGCGATATTCACCAGCAGCATCTTCTGTCGTCGCCATGTCAGCAAACTAATCAGAGCAAGCACTACTTCGACGCCACCCAGCCACGGCAACAGGTTCACGGATCCACCGCTGCGCACCAGCATCATCTTTTCCCCAATATCGCGGAAGATTAGCTTTGGAACTAATCCTTGCCAGAACCATATAAACGCAATCGTCACTCGCGCGACCGCATGAATCGACGCAAAGGCGACAGAAACTTCCGGCGTCTGGTCCTCTTCAATCCAAAGTCTCAAACGGTCAAAGCTCCACGCCGTCGCCCACCCCATTAGCGGTCGGAAGATCATCCGATCCACGAGTCGGCCTATAGCTCCGAACCGAACCTCATAGTCGTACCAGGTCAGAAATCGCATGCTTGCATCCGTCGGGATGTAGCGCCAATATCCAGCTCCGCGTCGAATAAGAGATTTCGGATCATTTGAATCGAACCGCAATGATGAAATTGCACTCCCGTCGACGCCGATACGCTCCCCGACACTCTCTCCTGTACCCGCAACGCTCATCCCAAACCCGATGCGAGTCTCATAAATAAATTGTTGAGGCTCAGATTCCGTATCGCGTGGCAGGTATTTAATTCTGGAAAACCGCAGATCCCAACGTTCATGAAGATCGGGAGTTTGGCTTAGCCTCCAGACATCGTCAATTCCCGCATCGATCTCTCGCTCGACATAGATGCCCGGATTAGATTGCGATCTCACATGCACGCCAAAAGCCTAACAGAACCCCATAGTGGTTCTGCCTTACCATTTACACTTCCGCATGCACGCGCTGATAATCTTTCGCCGACCTCCGTAAACTAATAACCAGCTCCCGACATCCCGTGCCAATCAAAACCATAATCCTCGACTTCGACGGCACCCTGGTCTCCTCTCTTGAAGGCATCTGGACCTGCATGCGCGAAACCCTCACCCACTACAACTTCGCCGACCCCACCCTGCAACAAGTCCGCAACACCATAGGCCTCACCCTCGAAGAATCCATGCACCGGCTAACCCAAGGCCTCTGCGAAGAACCCCTGACATCTGAGATGGTGAAGTTCTACCGCGCCCTGCACACCACCAAAGCAGCCCCGCACACGCGCCTCTTCGACGGAGCGATACCTACTCTCGCCGAACTCCGTGCCCGCAACATCTTCATCATCCTCGTAAGCAACAAAGGCCGAGCGGGCCTTCACCAACTCATCGCTCAACTCAAAATTGCCGACTACATCGATATTGTCCTGAGCGCCGAAGACGTAGCCCACCGCAAGCCCGACGCCCCGCCTCTACACCGACCACATAGAGCCCTTGCTGACCCTCACTCCAGACTCACGAACCCTGGTCGTAGGGGACACCGAGACCGACATTCTCTTCGCAAAGAACGCCAACCTCCTCTCCTGCTGGGCAACCTACGGCTACGGCGACCAGCAGCGCTGCAAAGCCCTCTCACCCGACTTCGAACTCCAGGCGCTCGCCGACCTGCCCGCACTCATTTAGCAACTGGAAAGATATTCGCGCAGAACTTCAATTTAAACCCTCCTCTAAAAACGAGGTGCGAGCCTAACCTATCTGTTTCGAATACTTTGACACCAAAACCGGGGGACGGGGTACCACCTCAATACCCCTGATCCTCCCGAAACGCCGTAACCTTATTCTTCTCAAACGTCACAGCCATCGGCTTTCCAAGATTCGCAAACACCACCATCCGATTCCCATAGTCCTTGCTCGTACTTTTGCTCACCTGCCCCAGCGCAAGCTCCACCTGCCGCTCATTCATTCCCAGGATCACGCGGTGCTCATCGACTGCCTTCCAGATCTCCGGTCCCCAATGCTTATACAGCTCATGTGGATCGTCATAGAACAGAATCTCATCCGCATAGAACGTGTACTGCCCTGCCTGCCGATATCCCATCGGCACTGCATACTGCTTCGTCTCATTCGGCTTCGTAAACACCATCAGCACCTGCTTATCCCCGCCGGGAATCCGAACTGTAGCCGACTTCGGAGCCACCTGCTCCACAAAATCCTTCACCACCAAAGGCTCCGCACCCAGCAGCGTCCCCGCCGCCTTTCCATAGCTCACCGAATGCCCCGCATAAGAGTAATACTCCAACTGCCCACCCGCCGAAACCCACACCGTAGTCCCCACCAGATCTTTCATATCCGCCATTGATGACTGCCGCTTCTGCTTCAGGAACACTAGATCGTCATCTGCAATCCGCTCTCTCACCGGAGCCGTCACTGCCATCGGCTTATTCCTCTCGTGGTGCAGATAGAACAGCTCGCCACCCACTGCCAATATGAGCACCAACGTGGCCGCAATCGCTGCCTTTACCCCAGTCTTCATCCGTATCTCCTGAAATCTCACCCCACCATAACATCCTGAGGTTCGACTAATCCGCAGGCTCCCCCACACTCAGCTCCCGCTCCGCACTCATCAGCGACTCAGCCGTCAGAGAATCGGCCTTCCGTAACTGCGGAAACAACCCCGCGGCCGAAGCCGTCACCACCATCGACGCCAACCCACCAATTACTACGGCCCGCACCGCGCCCCACCACTGTGCCGTCAACCCGCTCTCAAACTCTCCAAACTCATTCGAAGCCCCAATAAATAGCCAGTTCACCGCACTTACCCGTCCGCGCATCTCCGGGGGCGTCGCCAACTGCAGAATGCTCGACCGGATCACCACGCTCACCATATCGCTCGCACCCACAAGCACCAATGCCACAAGGCTCACCCATAGGCTCTTCGATAATCCAAACACCACCGTAGCCGCCCCGAATATTCCCACACACATCAGCATCACCGCACCGGCCCGTCGCTTGATCGGCTTCACCAGCATTGTCAGTGAGACTGCCAGCGCCCCCACACTCGGCATAGCACGCAACACTCCCAGCCCTCGTGGCCCAGCATGAAGAATATCCGTAGCAAAGATTGGCAGCAGGGCCACCGCCCCGCCCAACATCACCGCGAAAAGATCCAGCGAGATTGATCCCAGCAGCAACTTGGTCTTCCAAACATAGTCAAGACCCGCCAGCACCGTCCGCATGCTGAAGGCCTTCTTCTCCGCCGCAGCCATCGACGTCCGAATCATACCCACCAGCACCAGAAAACCCAGCAGCATCACCAGCGTAAACGCATAGACAATTCCTGCACCGCGCCACTTCAGCAACACCCCCACAAGCGGCAGCGTAAACAATAGCCCACCCACCGCGGGCCCCGACATATTCGCAATCTGATAAATAGTGGCGCCCCACGTCACCGCATTCACAAAGTGATCCTTGGGCACTAGGCTTGGTAACATCGCGCTAGCAGCGGGTCCACTAAAGGCTCTCCCCAACCCAATCCCCACCAGCACTGCATAGATTGGCCAAATCCGCCCACCTTCAAGCGCCCAGCTACTCAACGACAACCACAGCAACACCGCCGTACAAACCGCCTGCAACCCATAACAAGCCAGTATGATCTTTCGCCGGTCATAGCGATCCGCTACATGTCCAGCCGCCAACATAAAAACCAGGCCCGGCAGAAACAGCGCCAATCCAGTGAATCCCAAATCCAACGCCGAGTGCGTGATGGCATATACCTGCCACGCCACAGCAACCGATTGTGCCTCAGCTCCCACAATCACCATCAGCCGCGCCGCCTGATACAACCGAAAGTCCCGCGAGCGAAACGCAATCCCGGCAGGCACTCCAGTCGCTAACGCACTACTGCCACCCTCAGCCATATCCTATGTTTTCACATTTGGAACGCAGAGCGATCCATCGACGCTGATTCTTCTTCAAACCATAACGACAGTGGATCTACCTCGACTCACCCCAATGCTCCGACTGGATAGGTTTGAAGTCCCGTCCATCCGGAAACATCACACCTTCGTTAGCTCTCAGCGGCATAACAATAGTCTTCAGTCGCAAGACCAACTGCATTGGAATCATCAGACACCAAAGCAAACTGCTTCCACGAAGATTGTCCGACGAAATAACATAGCCTAACCAGACTGCTGGAGCTATAAAAAGAGCGGCCATCAACGCTGGATGGGCCAACCACCTGCGAAGTGGCTCCAATTCCTCTGCTGGCCATAAATCGTTTTTGATACCCTGCCGCAACTGTTTCTCGGCCCTTAATGAAATCGTCAGTCCAAAACCAAACGGGATGAGATACACAATAAAACGAACGAGGTTTTTCAATACTCTGTGGTCAAGTAATTGAGGTGTAGGCAGAAACACCGTCAGAATCGATCCGATCATCATACCGCTGCCAATTCCAGCTCGGCAGGCCAGCCGCGTCGGCGACGATTGATCCGGTATCTTCATGCCGGAAATCATAGCACCGTCGTTACCGCCCCAGATAAACCTTGTACTGCGTCTCAACCACACCGGTATTCCGAGCCAGCATCAACTTCGACTGGTTGTACTGATACAGCGTACTCACCAGCCGCGACTGCGCATCCGCCAGCGTAGCTGCCGCCTGCACCACTGGCAGATTGTCATCTACGCCGGCAGCGAATCTGTCTGAAGCCTGTTGCAGTTGTTCGGTCGCCAAACCCACGTTGCTCTGCGCCACCTTCACCAGTTCAGCCGACGACTGCACATCCAGCATTGAAGCCCGAATCTGCTGCTCGATCGTCACCTTCAGCGAATCGATCTGCTGTTGCAGCGCACGCTTCTGTGCCTCGGCAACCTGAAGCTCCCCTCTCAGCTGCCCTTCCTGAAAGATAGGAAACGTCATCTTACCCGCCGCCGAAAACACGCCGTGATACAGCCCCTGCGTCTCACCCAGCACGCCGTAGTACCCATCAAAAGCCAGCGCCGGCAACCGCTCCGACTTCACTGCCTTCCGCGTCCGGTCCGCGACCTCAAGCTGCGCCTGCAAGCTCAACAAGTCCTTTCGCCGCTCAAATGCCAGCGCCTTCGCCTGCTCCAGCGGCAGCTCGGCAAACTCCGCATACGGAGCCGTATCCGTCAGCTTCAGCTCCTGCTCGGCAGGCAGGCCAATCAACCGGTTCAGCTGAATTTTGTCCTTTGCAAATGTGTTCTCGGCGTTGATCAGCACCTGCTGCTGCGTCTGCAGCTGCACCCGCGCCCGAAGCATATCGAGGTTCGTTCCCACTCCAGCATCATGCGATGCCGTCGCCTGCTGCAACGCCACCTCATCGGACTTCACCAGTGCCTGTGCGTTTTCAATCTGCGCCGCATCGGCCAGTGTCAACAAATACTGCGACCCCACCTGCAAAGCAACGGTCCCGCGTGTATTCAATGTAGTCAAAGAAGCCGCGGTATCGGCCTTCTGAGCCGCACGATAGAGATAATACGCAGGCACATTGAACAACTGTTGGTTCAGGTTCAACTGCGCCGACGTCGTGCTCACCTTGACGATCTCTTTAATCGTTCCCGGTGGAAAACCAAACGCCTCCAGCGATCCTGGTTTGAACCCCATAGCCGCAAGGTTGATCTCCTGCGTCCCGGTCTGAGCTTTCGCGGTCATACTGGGCAGAAGGTTGTTCTTCACCGTCAGTACCTGGCCATGCACGTACCGTTCATTCTGCCGGCTCAGCTCCATCTGCAGATTCCGCTTCATCCCGCGCTCAATCGCATCATCCAGGCTTAGCGGCAGCGCGCCCGGCGTTGCCTGCTCCACCACAACCCCACCCGGCAACTTTATCGTCGCTACATTGGGCGTCGGAGCCGAAGGCAGATTGTTCGCATCCTGCGCCCACGCGCAACCACCAGAGACACCAAGGCAGACAAATGTCGCCAAAATCTTCATTTGTATCGAAGCAATATGCAAGGAACCTGTAAACCTCTCTATCGATTAGAGTCCATTGACCCCGGAGCGGTTGCGAAATCTTGGAAGCCTTTCCCTGGATCCCTGAAAAAATCAAAAGACCATTGCCTGCAGGAAGTTATAGAATTCTGGCCCCAGCCGACATTCTAAATCGGCCGCCGGGGGAGTACGGCACACATGCTGAAAAGGCACTGTCCACCCAAACCCGGCCGGTCCGTAACCACACCTCCCGTTTCTCCTGACGTAAGGCCAACACCGGCATCGTCATTACCGATCTACTACCCCGTAAGACCACCCGAAACCACCATGCGCATCTCCAAATGGCATCCTGGCAAACTCATCATCCTCTGGTCCTGGGGAGCCCTCCTCGCAGCCCTGGCCCTCACCGGTTATTTTGTCACTCCCGTCTCCGTCTCTCCTCGCCTTCACCTTGGAGAGCTGCTGCTCGCCATTGTCATCCTGGCCACCCTATCGGGCATCACCTGGCGATGGCTAAGTGGCCGTGAACTCGACATCTGAACTCCTACGGCTAAAATACAAAACATAAGCCTATGCGTCTTACCTTAATGAACCGTCTCGCCCTGGCCGTCACGCCCGCCCTGTTCCTCGCCCTCCTGGTTCCCGCCAACGCGCAGTACTCAGCGCCCCCCAACACTGGCAACACCTTCAAAGACACCTCCATGCTCAAGCCCCCCGCCGGAGCAAAGGTCGCCATCTTCACCTTTGAAGACCTCGAGTGCCCCGCCTGCGCCCGCGCCTTCCCCATGGTTCAGGGAGCCATCGAGCACTACAAGATTCCCCTCATCCGCCACGACTTTCCCCTCAAGATGCACCTTTGGAGCTTCGACGCCGCCGTCAACGCTCGCTACCTTCAGGACAAAGTCTCTCCCAAGACTGCCGAGGAGTATCGCGGAGCAGTCTTCGCCTCCCAGACCGCCATCGCCTCGAAGGAAGACCTTCGCAACTTCACTCAGCGTTGGTTTCAGTCCCACAAGATCACGATGCCCTTCGTCGTAGACCCCCAGGGCACCCTTGCCAAGGAAGTTCAGGCAGACTATGCTCTCGGCGAACGCATCGGTCTCAACCAAACCCCCACCATCTGGGTAGTCACCCCGAAGAACTGGATTCAGGTCACCGACCCAACACAGCTCTTCCAGACCATCGACACAGCCCTGGCCCAAACCTCCACTTCCAGCACAGCCGCCAACTCCAAGCTTCGTCATCCCGCAACTCCTCAAAAATAGTTCGCACGTGAAGCCTTGCAGCGAGAGCCCAGGGCTTCACTTTGGAATTCCTCACGCCATGCGCGAATTAGGATCGGAGTGCAGGACTCGCTCCGAACCGACGTCGAGTTTGCGCAGGAGACGGTAAGCTACTAACAGGGAAGAAAAAGCAATATATGCCACTTTACGAATACGAATGCACCCAGTGCCACGAGCGCACGGAAAAGATCCAGAAGTTTTCTGATCCTGAGATCACAATCTGCCCCCACTGCAGCGGGCACCTCGAGCGCGTCATCTCCGCCCCTGCCATCTCCTTTAAGGGCGGCGGTTGGTTCGCCGATGGCTATGGCAACGCCAAACCAAAGTCCTCAGGCGACAACAAGAACCCCTCATCCGGTACAAGCAGCTCCGAGACCTCGTCCACTCCCGCAGCCGCAGCCCCGACGACATCCTCAACTCCCGCCCCATCATCGGCGCCAGCATCCAACTCCGACAAAAAGTAGCGGCACGCCTACCCCGCCACTTACTTCTTCGGTGGGACTTTCTTTCCTTCCCTCCGGGCCTCCGACAATCCAATCGCAATCGCCTGCTTTGGATTTGTGACCTTCTTCCCGCTCCCGCCGCTCTTCAGCTTGCCCTGCTTCATCGCCTTCATCTCGCGCTCAACGCTCCTGCCTGCGGCCGGACTGTATTTGCGCGTTGAGCTCGACTTCTTCGCCGCTGCCTTCTTCGCAGGAGCCTTCTTCGCCGCCCTCTTCGTTGCCTTCTTGGCCGCCTTCTTCGTGGACTTCTTCGTTGTCATAGCTATTCTCCCTCTCGTCTAAGAGGCCGCGAGAATACCGCGAGTTGCATCACCATCGGCTCCCACAACAAAAGCGAGCAAATGCGAACCGTGCCAAAGCTAGGACCGCACCTCGAGTTGGCTCGCTTCCATGGGCACTATTAGACCCACGATTACGTCAGTCCAGTTTCGCTCAAGAAGACGTAATCGGCTGAGGTCGGCGTAGACTGATCTCGCAGAAGTCCCATAAGACACTGATCTGGGAGAAGCCACATAAACTATGACCCGAACCATAGGACGAATTATCAAGTGGGTATTAGCGCTGATCATCGTAGTTGGCGTTACGATGCTGGGAGTGCGTTCGTACAGGGTGCTCAACGGGCCAGCATTGCAGCCGTGGCACACCTTCGTTCCCCATGAGTTGAACGCAGATCAGATCGACATGGCGGACTGGACTCGTTACCTCGCGCAAGAGGACGAGATTATGGCAAGCGTTCGTGCCGAGGTCAGCCAGAAACTCGCACCCGGCGAGCGCGTTCCGATCAATCGCTACTTCGAGGCGAGCCCGATTTATCCGGCGCATTTCGCGCACGATTGGAATCGCTCCTACGTACTGGAGCCGGACGGCAAGCCGATCGGTGTTGTGGTCCTGTTGCATGGACTCACCGATTCGCCTTACAGCCTCCGGCATGTCGCGCAACGTTATCGTGATCGCGGCTTCCTCGCGATCGGTCTCCGTTTGCCTGGACATGGAACAGTGCCAGCCGGCTTGACCGATGTTCGCTGGGAAGACTGGATGGCGGCAACACGACTGGCCGTGCGTGAAGCGCGTCGGCGAGTTCCTGCCCCGGCGCCACTCCATCTGGTTGGATTCTCGAACGGCGGTGCACTGGCGATGAAGTATTCTCTGGATGCGCTGGAAGACCCGAAGCTCGCGCGTCCCGACCGTGTCCTGCTGTTCACACCAATGATCGGTATCACGCGCTTTGCGCGCTTTGCCGGACTGGCCGCCCTGCCAGCCATACTGCCGCCGTTTGCGAAGGCGGCCTGGCTCAGCGTCGTGCCGGAATTCAATCCCTTCAAGTACAACTCCTTCCCGGTTAATGGCGCGCGCCAATCCTTCAGGTTGACCGACGCGTTGCAGGCGCAGATTCAGCGCCTCGCGCGTGCGTCACAACTCGGGGGCTTGCCGCCGGTTATAACCTTTCAATCGGTAATCGATTTTACCGTCAGCACACCCGCGATCCTGACGGGACTCTATGCGTATCTCCCCGACAATGGGAGCGAGATCGTGCTGTTTGATGTAAACCGCACGCTCAAGTTCGACCCGCTGCTGCGCCAGTCGTCCTACGTCGCAGTCGATCGGCTCACGCCCACTACGCCCCAGACCTTCCGTTTCACTGTTATTGCAAATGCAGACGACAACACTGATGCAACCGTCGAGCGCAGTATTGCGCCGGGCCAATTGAAAGCTGAGATTCGTCCGCTGAATCTGCCTTACCCGCCTGGAATTTTTTCGCTTTCGCATCTGGCGATACCCATTCCGATGGACGATCCACTGTACGGAATGCAGCCTGACCCGAAAACCGCAGACACCTACGGCTACAACCTCGGCTCGATGGACGCCCGCGGTGAGCGCGGTGCACTGATAGTCGATCAGGATTTCTTGACGCGGCTGTCATCCAATCCGTTCTTTCCCTACCTGCTCGATCGAGTCGATGATGGAATTAACCATCCTTCAACTCCCTCGGGGCAACACATCCCCACACCCGGGTCTGCGGGCTTACCGGTGCGCCTCGAAGCCATCTTGTCGACATTTCGCCCGGACGACGGCGAGGGGCAGCCATTCGCGGGGCCGTAGTCCACCACGTCGTTCCTTAATGACAGGGGGCCCCGGCCCTTAAACCCCAGCCGGCAGTTCTCGTCGCCTAACTATCCAGCTTTTTCACCACCAGCTCATTCAGCAGCGCAGGATTCGCCTGTCCCTTCGATAGCTTCATCACCTGCCCAACAAAGAACGCCGACACCGTCTTCTTCCCGCCGCGATACTGCTCCACCTGCTTGGGATTCGCCGCGATCACCTCATCGATCATCGTCTCAATCGCGCCCGCATCCGAAATCTGCTGCGGCTTCTCCCTCTCGTACACCACAGGAAAATCCTCGTTCTTCTCAAACGCCGTATCCAGCAGCTGCTTCAGCATCTTGCTCGAAAGCTCACCCGACTCAGCCAGATCCGCCGCCATCACAATCCCGTCCAAACTCACCGGAGACTGCTCCAACTCAAGCCCAGCCAGCCGCAGCCGCATCGTTAACTCGCTCGTCAACAGCGACGCCACGCGCTTCGGGCTCTTCGCCTTCTTCGCCGCCGTCTCAAAGCTGTCCGCAAACGTCCGCGTCGCGGTCAACGTCGCCGCATCCTGCGTCGAAATCTCATACTCCGCAATCATCCGTGCGCGCCGCGACTCCGGCAGCTCCGGCATCTGCTTCAAAATCTCCGCCTGCCACTCCGCCCCTACAACCAGCGGCGGCAGATCCGGCTCCGGAAAATACCGGTAGTCATGCGCCTGTTCTTTCGAGCGCATCGAGTACGTCCGCCCCTCACCGCTATTCCAAAGCCGCGACTCCTGCACAACGCGACCGCCGTCTTCGATCACGCCGACCTGCCGCTCGATCTCATACTCCACAGCCGAGCGAATATACCGAAAGCTATTAACGTTCTTCACTTCAGCCTTCGTGCCAAACTCTTTGGCACCCTTCAGCATCACGCTCACATTCGCATCGCAGCGCAGCGACCCCTCTTCCATGTTGCAGTCGCTCACACCCGTATACAGCAGAATCTCTTTCAGCTTCGTCAGGTACTCGAACACCTCATCCGCCGTCCGCAGATCAGGCTCGCTCACAATCTCCACCAGCGGCGTCCCACAACGATTCAGATCGATATAAGTCCGATTCACCGAATCAGCAAATCCATCATGCACACTCTTACCCGCATCCTCTTCCATGTGCAGCCGAGTCACGCCAATCCGCTTTGTAATCGCCGCACCTGCCGCATCCAACGCCAGAACCTCAATCCACCCGTGCTCCGCAATCGGCTTATCGAACTGCGATATCTGATACCCCTTCGGCGAGTCCGGATAAAAATAGTTCTTCCGCGAAAAAATACTAGTCTTCCGAATCTCGCAGTTGATCGCCTTAGCCGCCAGCACGGCAAACTCAACAGCCTTGCGATTCAGCACTGGCAGCGCACCCGGCAACCCCAGGCACGTCGGACAGGTATGCGTATTCGGCTCTCCGCCATACTGATTCACGCACCCGCAAAAAGCCTTCGTAGCAGTCAGAAGCTGAACATGAACCTCCAGCCCAATCACAGGCTGGTACTTGGCAAGAATCTCCGGCGAAAGTGCAGTGGCAGTGGACATAATCAACCTCGATTCTATCAAGTAGGCTGAGTCTTCCCGCTCAAACCGCTCCGATAGCGGCATCCCCTCTCATCGCCAAAGCTGCCGTCTCTTTACAATCCGGCTAAAATCTCTCTTCCAGACACAGCATTAGTGAATCGATTCGCCGCACTCCGCGTCTCTCAACTATGAGGAGTCAACAGCGAACAGCTCGCCGGGTATATCTCGTCACTATCTTCCTCATCTATTGCGCTTGTCTCTCGCTACGTGCTTTCGCGCAATCATCGCCTGCTAAGCCTCTCCTTGTCGGCTACTTCCCACAATGGGGCCTTTACAACGACCAACCCTACCTCGTAAAAAATCTCCTTTCCTCAACCAGCCGCAAACCACTCGTCGACCAAATCAACTATGCGCAAGGCTTCGTCGCCAATGGCCGTTGCACCGTAGCCGACCCCAACGCAGACATCAACTTTACCTTCACCACCAGCCAAAGCGTCAACGGAGTAGCCGACTCACCCAGTCACCCGTTCCGTGGCAATCTTCATCAGCTGCAACTACTCAAGCGACGATTCCCTCACCTTCGCATTCTCATCTCGCTCGAAGGCCGCGCCTCCGACTTCGCCTTCGACGCCCAGCCTGAAAATCGCGGGACCTTCGTCGCCTCCTGCATCGACACCTTCATCAAAGGAAACCTTGCTCCCGGCATCACCGCGCCGCACCTTTTCGACGGCATCGACGTCGACTGGGAGTACCCGCATGAACCGGACGCCGCTAACTTCCAGGCTCTGCTCCACGAACTTCGCCTCCAGATGAACGCCATCCGTCCTGGCCTCCTCCTCACTATCGCCGTGGGCCACACGCCACACATGTATCCCGGCACCGACGTCCCCACCGTCGCCAGCCTCGTCGATCAGGTCGGCCTCATGACCTATGATTTCATCGGTCCATGGAGCGATACCACCGGCTTCCTCGCTCCTCTCTTCGGCGACCACGGCGGCACTGTCGAACGCTCCATTGCAGCCTGGCGCGACGCCGGTATTCCATCTTCGAAACTCCTCATGGGCGTCCCCTTCTACGCCTACGGATGGCGCCAGGTCCCCGAAGAAGCCAATGGCCTCTTTCAAGAAGGCCAAGGCATCCACGGCGACCGCCCCTACAGTTTCGTTCTTACCCTGCTCGACCACTCCACCCTCTACCGCGATCTCATCTCACAAGCTCCATGGCTCTTCGACGGCGACGCCTTCTGGACCTATGAAGACCCCATCTCCATCGCACACAAAGCAAGCTATGCCCGCAGTCAACACCTGCAAGGTCTCATGATCTGGGAGCTAGGTCAGGACACAAGCACCGCCGCACTCCTTCGCGCAGCCCATACCGCTCTGCACAATTCATCGCCAAACGATTCCTCATTGCCGCCATCCAAAAATCGATCCTCAACTGGCGCAACGATCTCGTCTTCCAACTAACCAGAAACTTCTCAAACTCACTACTACGTTCTGCGGTCTGTTTCTGCATCTCACCAACATGCCTTTCCGTCTGCGCCCACGTCAGCCCGTGCCGCCCCCGGCCCAGGACTCCCAAAAGCACCTCGAGCGCCCAAGCGCCCAGGACATCTACGAACAAGTCGCCAACAACGCCCGCCAGGAGCTAGGCCGGTCCAGCATCTCCCTCGCCATCTCCGGACTCGCCGGCGGAATCTTCATGGGCCTCTCCGCCCTCGGCAACGCTATCGCCATCGCGCTCCTCACCACCCCGGGTACCGTCCCCTCCCACACCATCTTCTTCGTCGGCAAAATGTTCTACCCCCTCGGCTTCATCGTAGTCATCCTCGGTCGCTCGCAGCTCTTCACCGAAAACACCCTCTACCCCGTAGCGCTTGTCCTCGCCGAAAAGCGCCACTTCTGGCACACCATGCGCCTCTGGGGAGTCGTCCTCCCCTTCAACATCCTCGGAGCCCTCGCCTTCGCCGCCATCGCCTCGCTCACCACCGCACTCCAACCCGAGGTCGTCCGCGCCCTCTCCCAACTAGGCCTCGAAGCCATCCACAATCCCGCCTCCACCATCTTCTGGAGCGGCGTCATGGGCGGATGGATCATCGCTACCGTAGCCTGGCTCGTCTCCGGCTCTCACTCCATCACCGGCTCCGTTATGATCATCTGGATGCTCGCCTTCGTCGTCGGCCTCGGCAACTTCGCACACTGCATCGCCGCCAGCGGCGAAGTCCTCACCGCTGTCCTCACCGGAAGCACTCCCTGGCTCTCCTACCCTCGCTGGCTCCTTCCAGCCGTAGCCGGAAACATCTGTGGTGGCGTAGGCATGGTCACCCTTCTCGAATACGGCCAGGTTATCTATGGCGGCGACGCTGAAGCCGAAGCTCTTCCCGCACTATCAAAACCCGAAGATCCCGTCGCATAGGCGACCAGAAAAATAGTTCGATCCTTATCGAAGTTACGTCATCTGAAGAACACGCCCGTCGCGGCCACAGCCGCTCCAGGACCATATCTCGGTAGAGAAGGTAAGAGCCGCCATGTCATCAGAGACCGCAAAGATTGTACGCTTCCACAAAGTCGGCACCGCCGACGTCCTTCAGCTCGATGAGCTTCCTCTCCCTGAGCCCGCAGCAGGTGAGGTTCGCCTCCGCGTCAAAGCCATCGGACTCAACCGCGCCGAGGTCATGTTCCGCGAAGACCAGTATCTCGTCACCCCCGAACTCCCTTCCAAGTTGGGCTACGAGGCATCCGGTACCGTCGAAGCCATCGGCCCAGGTGTCGATCCGTTCTGGCTCGGAAAAACCGCCAGCACCGTTCCAGCCTTCGCTCTCAACAAATACGGCGTCTGTGGTGAAGTCGCAATCGTCCCAATCAACTCTATCGCCGAGTACCCGGCAGGCCTCTCCCCCGAAGAAGGCACATCCATCTGGATGCAGTACATCACCGCCTACGGTGCCCTCATCCACCATGCTCACGTTGCCAAGGGCGACTTCGTCCTCCTCACCGCAGCCAGCAGTAGCGTAGGCCTCGCCGCCATCCAGCTCGTCAAAGCTGAAGGCGTCATCAGCATCGCCACTACCCGCACCTCCGCCAAAAAAGCCGAGCTCCTCGCCCTCGGCGCTGACCACGTCATCGTCACCAACGAAGAAGACCTCGTCGCCCGCGTCCACGAGATCACCGCAGGCAAAGGTGCCCGCGTTATCTTCGACCCCATAGCCGGCAAAGGCCTCGAAACCCTCGCAGCCGCTGCCGCCATCGGCGGAATCATCATCGAATACGGCGCCCTTGCCTCCGAACCCACACCCTTCCCTCTCTTCCCCGCCGTCGGCAAAGGCCTCACCGTTCGCGGCTATACCCTCATGGAGATCACAACCCACTCTGACACACTGGCCCAGGCAAAGAAATATGTCTTCGACCGCCTCGTCACCGGCCACTTAAAACCTCGCATCGACAAAGTCTTCCCTTTATCTGACATCGTCGAAGCCTACCGCTACATGGAGTCCAACCAGCAGATCGGCAAAATCGTCGTTACCGTCTAACTCCCCAAAGCAGGCGGCTCCCCAACCGGCTGCTGCTTCATTGCGGCCCTGCAGCCACCTTCCTGCTCAGTATCGAATCCGCATTGCTCTTATCCACCAGCGCAACTCCGGTATCGATAAACGCAGGAAACGGAGAAAACGGATCCAGTCCATAATCCGCCGCCAGCGGCTTCACTGGATAGTGATACATATCATCCAACGCCTTCAGCCCAAGCCGCGCCATCGTGTAAGGCTTCTGCGCAATCGTCGAATCGATCGTTCCATCCTTCACTAGCCGCAGCGTAGCCTCATCGGTATCCATCGCCACCAGTAGCCTGCCCGTATCGCCTTTGGTCTTGGCACGTTTCAACGCCTCGCCCACATCTTTACCCGAAGCCGACTCCAGGCAAACAAACGCATCCACCCTCTCCGCGCCCTTTCTCCCGATATACTCTTCCGTCTTATCCATCGCCGTGCCCGTATCGCCCTTGATATCGAACACATCTGCCACCTTGATCCCCGGATACCCCGAGAACACATCCTTGTATCCCTTCAACCGTTCATCAAGATTTGGCTGTCCCGGGTTCGTAAAGAACACGACATTCCCCTTGCCGTTCAACACCGCCGCCACGCGATGCCCACCCAGTCTTCCAGCCTCCAGGTTGTTCGTCCCAATAAAATAAAGCCGCTTGCTCTCCGGTGAATCCGAGTCCATGGTGATCACCGGAATTCCCGCTGCTATCGCCGCATCAATCTCCGGAGCCAGCAGCTGAGAACTCGCCACAGACACCAGAATCCCCGCCGGCTTCCTTCCCACCACCGTGCGAAACTCCTCTACCTCCGCCTGCGGATCGAAGTTCTTCGGGCCCCGCGTCTCAGCCGTAACCCCGAACTCCGCCGCTGCCTTCTGAAATCCATCCGCAGCCGTCTTCCAGTAAGCCACGTCAAGGTTCGTTGCAATCAGGTAGTAGTGCTCGCTCTTGCTATGCCGCGTGCAGCCTTCCAAAAGCGGAAGCAAGCCAATCAGTACAACGATGGTTCCTCTCATCCACACGCCCATCGCAAACCTCCAATGAGACACGCTGTCCGAGTCATCCATGCACCCGATAAATCGGGCAGCACCGCGGGCTATCTCTCCGCGGAGCGGAAATACTACTCCAAACGAGCAAGCTTTGGCGCAGCAATACCAATTCTCGCGCTACGCCGGCCAAGATCGATTCCGCGCCTTCCATCCCTCGACGATCTGACTGACTGTTTCGCTCAGCGGCTGCATCGAGTCCACTTCCAAATCGTACTTACAAAAGGAGTGCGTTTTGAGATGGTAAAGCCCTTCCCCAACCGTGCGATCACCACGCAGCCGTTCTCTGCGCTTAACTTCATCGGCGGAAGCGTGAACCCCAACCCAGAAAACATCGAAAGGGGCCAATAGTTCCGTCAGTTCATCCGCCCAGCTCTGCTCCTCGACGATGTGCTCCACGAGAAGATCGTTTCCCGCAGCAGCAAAGGCAGCAATCGATCGATGGAATCCCTTAAAAATTCTCCCTCTAACAGCCGAGCGAGCCTCCAACTGAAGAGGACGAAAGCCCGCATCGGCCAGTTGATCCGAAGCAAAGTAACAAAACTGAGGCTCCAGCGCTGGCCGCAAAGCCGTCATAAGAGTTGATTTCCCCGCACTGGACGTGCCGTTCAAAATGATGATTCTGCTCTTCATGCGTCGCATTTCGCCAATCCACGCAGCACGCTATCGCGCAAAATTATCTTTTCCTGGCCCATTAGCCGTAATCGACAGCGACCTCTTCATGCGCGCGAGAATAACACGACTTACAACCTCGACGCTGTAAACTTAATGCAGCATGGTCTTACCCTTCGTCCGCGAGCTCCTTGCGGACCTCGAGCACTCCGAAGCCTTCGAGCGTGTACGCCGCCACCTGAGCGGAGGCACGGGGCGCAGACGTGTCTCCGGCCTCACCGCTACCGCCCGAGCCCTCTATCTCCCCTACTTCGTCCGCGCCGCCGCTACTCCTTGCGTCATCATCGTCCCCGACAACAAGGCTGCCGAATCCCTTCATGCCGCTGTTCTCTCCGCCTGCGAGCTCACCGGAGCCCTTCCTTCCCACGCCGTCCTCCGTCTTCCCGCACACGACGTCCTCCCCTTCGAAAACCTCTCTCCTCACTCTGAAATTCAAGAGACCCGCGCCGCCACCCTTTGGAAAATCTGCCAGCACGCCCATCACACCGGCCCCCGCCTCGTCATCGCCCCCGTCGAAGCGGCCTGCATGCGTCTCTTCCCCCGAGACTTCTACCGCGGCCTCGCCCTCCATCTCCGCGTCGGCGAAGAGCACATCCCCGACATGCTCATCGACCACCTCCTCTCCGTCGGCTACACCCGCGTCGATGTCGTCGAAATGCCCGGTCAGGTACCCATCCGCGGCGGCATCATCGACGTCTACTCACCCGAGCAAGACCGTCCCGTCCGCATCGACTTCTTCGGCGACGAGATCGAGTCCATCCGCAAGTTCGACCCCGAGACCCAGCGCTCCAGCTCCCAGCTCGACGACGCCCTCCTCCTTCCCCTCACCGAAACACCCGTCACCGAAAAACTCCTCACCGCCATCAACGCCCGCCTCACCCGAGCAGGCGCATCAAGTGCAGCAAGCGCCGCGGCCCTGGAAATAGCAGGCGGCGAAGAGCCCGTCGAGCTCCAGACCCACGTCAGCACCCGCACCGGCGAAGCCACCGTCTTCCCCGGCTGGGAGTTCTTCGCCCCCGTCGCCGGAGCCACACAATCCCTCCTCGACCTTCTCGGTTCCACCACCCGCGTCTTCCTCGAAGAGCCCGCCATGATCAAAAATCAGGGCGAGCGCTGGTGGAACAAGATCGAGCAGCGCCACGACCGCTCCGGCATCGGCAATCTCATCCGCCCCGAAGACATCTACCTTTCTCCCTGGGACCTCGAAGACCGCCTCCGCCGCTTCACCGGCTGCGATCTCGATCAATTAGGCGCAGTAGACGTCCTCGACGCGGACCGCAGCGACCTCTCTGAAGTAGACTTCGCCACTCGCCCCACCCAGCGCTTCCACGGCTCCATCCCCGCCCTCATCGACGCCCTCAACGCCCTGATGAAGCAGGACGCCCGCATCCTTCTCACCGCCCCAAATCAAGGCGAAGTCGAGCGCCTCGCCGGGCTCCTGCAGGAATATCAAGTCCCCTACCGCCTCGGCTCCCGCACCGACCAACACGGCTCATCCAACGTCTACTCCGAGTCCAGCTACCTCGCCGGAGACCTCCGCACCCCCGTCATCGTCAAGACCACCATCGCCGCCGGTGTTCAAGTCCTCGACCTCGATAAATCCACCGCCCGCCAGATCATCATCTTCGGCGCGCAGGATCTCTCCGACGAAGCCGACATCACCGCGCGTCCCATCCGTCGCAGCAAATCCAAAACCGCCGCCTTCATCTCCGACTTCCGCGACCTCGCAGTAGGCGACTACGTCGTCCACGTAGAACACGGCATCTCGCGCTATTGCGGCCTCCGCGTCATCGAAGAAAACGACGCCCCGCCACTCGAGCTGATGATCCTCGAGTTCGCAGACGACGCCAAGCTCTACGTCCCTCTCACCCGTCTCGACCTCATCCAGAAGTACCGCTCCACCGACACGGGCCCCGCCCCCCAGCTCAACAGGCTAGGCACGCAAAGCTGGCAAAAAACCAAGACCCGCGTCAAAAAAGCCATGGCCGACATGGCCGCCGAGCTTCTCAAGCTCTACGCCCAGCGCGAGTCCGTTCAAGGCACCCCCTTCTCCCCCGACACCAATATGCAGCGCGAGTTCGAAGACGCCTTCGACTTCAACGAAACCGACGACCAGCTCTCCGCCATCGCCGACATCAAGGCCGACATGGAATCCACCCAGCCCATGGATCGCCTCCTCTGCGGCGACGTCGGCTACGGCAAAACCGAAGTCGCTATGCGCGCCGCCTTCAAAGCTGTACAGGACTCCAAACAAGTCGCCGTCTTAACACCAACAACCGTCCTCTCCTTCCAGCACTACGAGTCCTTCAAGCGCCGCTTCGCCAACTTCCCCGTCAACGTCGAGATGATCTCCCGCTTCCGCACCGCGAAAGAGCAAAAAGAGATCCTCGAAAAAGTAGCCGACGGCAAAGTAGACATCCTCATCGGCACCCACCGCCTCCTCTCCAAAGACTTAAAATTCCAAGACCTCGGCCTCCTCGTCGTCGACGAAGAGCAGCGCTTCGGCGTCCGCCACAAAGAACGCCTCAAACAGATGCGTGCACACATCGACGTGCTCGCCATGTCCGCCACACCCATCCCCCGAACCCTCCACATGTCGCTCATCGGCCTCCGCGACATGTCCGTCATCGAGACGCCCCCCAAAGACCGCATGGCCATCCAGACCATCGTCGCCAAATTTGACGAAAAGCTCATCCGCACCGCCGTCGAGATGGAGCTGGAACGCGGAGGCCAGACCTACTTCGTCCACAACCGCGTCGAAACCATCTACGACCTCGCCGCAAAGATCCGCGAGCTAGTCCCACAAGCCCGCATCGTCATCGGCCACGGCCAACTTCCCGAAACCGAGCTAGAGCGCGTCATGCTCGCCTTCATGAACCACGAGTACGATGTCCTCGTCGCCACCTCCATCATCGAAAACGGCCTCGACATCCCTCTCGCCAACACCATCATCATCAACCGCGCCGACCGCCACGGCCTCTCCGAGCTCTACCAACTCCGCGGCCGCGTAGGCCGCAGCAATCGCCGCGCCTACAGCTATCTCCTCATCCCACCCGAAAAAGAGCTCACCGAAATCTCCCGCCGCCGTCTCGCCGCACTCAAAGAGTTCTCCGACCTCGGCGCAGGCTTCAAAATCGCCGCTCTAGACCTCGAGCTTCGCGGCGCAGGCAACATGCTCGGCGGCGAGCAATCCGGCCACATCGAAGCCATCGGCTTCGAGATGTACACCTCCATGCTCGAAGAGGCCGTCCGCAAGATCAAAGGCGAAGAAGACAAGCCCGCCCACGCCTCCACTGTCATCAACCTCGGCGTATCCGTCCGCATCGACTCCGACTACATCCCCGAAGAAAACCAGCGCCTCCGCATGTACAAGCGTATCGCTGGCGCGGAAGACTACGCCGCTCTCTCCGACGTCCGCGCCGAACTACAAGACCGTTACGGCACCCCACCCGAATCCGTCCTGAATCTCCTGGCTGCCGGAGAAATCCGTCTCCACTGCCAACAGCTGGGCATCGCCCAGATTGACCGCAAACGCACCCAGATCGAACAAGGCGTCGGCACGCACAAAATCAAGACCTTCGTCGAAATGCTCCACATCAAATTCGCCGACCGCAGCACCGACTCTACTGCCGCATCTGTCGATCCCGGCACCCTCATGAAGCTCGTCAGCCGCAACACCAAACGCGGAGCCCAGTTCACCCCGCAAGGTATCCTCCGCTGGCCCCTCACCAGCGCAAAGGCCGAAGATGTCCTCGCTGAAACCCGCGCCCTCCTCGACTCGCTCACCCCAACCAAGTGAAAGAGTCGAATTACAGCCCAGTCACCACACGCTGCAGACCGCCACCCAGGCCTGACTGTTACAGCGCCGCGACCTTCTTCTCCATCTTCGCGGCCCACTCCTCCCTGGCCCCAGGTTCCATGGTCTTCACCACGCCCATGGCACGCGCATACGCCGCTCGAGCTTCATCCTTCTGACCAACAGCAACCAAAGCATCGCCCAGCGCCACTTGCGTCTGAACGGCATCAGGAGCGATGGCAACCGCCTGCTGCGCCTGTGCCAGCGCTCCGGCCAAGTCCTTCTTTGCACCCAGCGCCTTGGCCTCCTGCACGTAACTCAGTGCCGAAGCCAGCGGAACCTGAAACGTTCCCTCGAACACAAGCACGCCATCCTGAATCGATGTTACCGGCTTCAGATCCTCAAATCCTCGATATGGATTCAGCACGTTCGACCCCAGCTCAAACCCCGTCAACGTACCTGCGCTGATTAATACCGGCCCTGTAATCGTCGCTGGTACCGGATGCTGCACATCCCCAAACCACGAGTCAGGCGTAGGCAGAGGTTTGCACGGTATGCCGTAATCCTCGGCACGCAGCTCCGGATCGGCGAAATAAGCAAACCAGCAGTCCTTGATGCCATGCTCATCCGTATACTTCTTCACCGCAACCAACTGCTGCGCCCAGTCCGTATTCGAGTCCGTCAGGTACTTGTATGTATTCGAAGGTCCACCCCAAAGTTCATTCGCGTAAGCCATGTAGTTCGGGAAAGTTTGTGCCGAAGAAACTACGTGCAGCAAAAGCAACACACCAATCACATATCCCCAGCGTCGTGACGAAGCAGTCCACGCCCACGCTCCGCCCGCCGCAAAGACGCACAGAAACACCCACACCGGCAGGATATGACGAGCCCCGATATTCAGATGCGAGGTCATCGCCACAAACAGATAAACCCCTGCAGGCACAAGCAGAAATAGAATCTCCCGCCAACGTCGAAACCGCCCGGCAACCATCGCAGCGAAGGCCAGCAATACCAGCGCCAGAAAGCCAATCGTCGACTTGATCAGCAATACAGTCGGAAAGTAATACCAGATTCCATGCGCATAGACTTTGCCAAAAAAGTAGCTCGGCATTCCATTCGCCATCGATCGCACATCCGCCAAACCATATAGATAGGATTCAGGCAGAACATGTCTCTTTGCGAGATACAAAATGCCCTTAGCCTCCGTATCCTTCAAAGGTTTCACATAATCCACCAGTGAAGGATCGAGTCTTAGCTCACCAGGGCGAGCGTTATAGCGAAACCCATAAAAGGCCCACAAAACCACCAGCGCAACCGCTCCAATCGCAGCCAGGGCACCAACCAGCCTCAACCCTCGTTTCAGACGCGCATCACCACTGAACCGAAAGACAATCTCGCACACAACCAGCAGCACCAGCATTGGCAGCAGCAGCACAGCCGAGTGCTTCGTAGCCAGGGCCAGCCCAACGGCCAACCCTGCAACCAGCAGCCTTCCCGCCGAAGGCGCCTTACAGTATCGATAGAACGCGTAAACCGACGCAAAGAAGAAACACGAAACCCCGACATCGGTCGTAACGAACGCTCCATGCGCCAGCACATTCGGCTCGAACACCAACAACACCAGCGCAACGAACGCAGCGCCAACCCCGAACATCTCATACGCCGCCAGAAACACCAGCAGCCCCAGCACAATCGCCAGAATCCCCGTGGCCATCCGTACCCGGAACGTCAGCATCTTCGCGTATTCAGGCCCATTCGCAAAGAGCATGTCACGTCCGTCGAAGTAGGCTTCAGTTTTGAAGTATCGATGCTGGTCCGGTGGCACATGCAGCGGCAATCCCAGCAACGGCAGCGTCCCCAGCAATTTCATCAGCGGCGGATGTTCCGGATTGAACCCAAAGTCGTGCGTCTTCCACGACATATACCCGGAAAAGATATGATCGCCTTCGTCCCACGTAAGCGACTCTTGATGCACGGTCAGGGCAATCTGCAATCCGAAAATGAGCAGAAGAAGACACACTCCTGCGACGACAAGGGAACGGCGCGGTTGATTATTCATAGACCGCACCATCCTAAAGCAAAACTACATTTCAGCCCAACGCCGCAGCAGATTGTGATATACCCCCGTTAACTGCACCCCCGAGGCATTGCCCGGAACCTCGACCGCCAGCCGCTGAATGGCCGTATCAAGATCGAACAACAGCGACCGGTCCCCATCGCTCCGAATCATGCTCTGTATCCAGAAAAATGAAGCCACTCGCGCACCTCTTGTCACCGGCTCAACACGATGCAGACTCGTTGCCGGGTACAACACCATATGTCCTGCGGGCAGCTTCACCGAGTGCGAACCATACGTATCCTCCACCAGCAGCTCCCCGCCCTCATACTCTTCAGGCGCAGACAAAAACAACGTAGCCGAAACATCCGTGCGAATCCTCTGTCCCGTTGTCACCATCGCTCGAATCGCCGTATCCACATGCGTGCCGAAGTGACCACCCCCCGTATAGCGATTGAACATCGGCGGAAACACCCGTAGCGGCAACGCCGCCGACATAAACAGCGGCGACCGAGCCAGCGAGCCCAACACCATCTCTCCTAGCTCCACCGTCACTGGATGTCCCTCCGGCAACTGATGATTGTCCTTCACCCTCTGCGCCTGATAGCCAGCCGTAACCTTGCCGTCCACCCACTCGGCCGCATCGAGCTTCGCCCGCGCCTGCGCTACCTCGCCTACGCTCAATACATCTGGAATCGTAATCAGCATCATTCACTCCTCTAACTCACAACCATCGACACAAGTAAGTCGGCCAGGTTTAGTTCGGCCGACTTACTCACCCACTTCACTTGTCAGAACTTGAAGTTCACACCAATCAAAGCACTTGCCCCAGCTCCCGGAACCAGATGGCTCGGATGCGGCAGATCGATGTAATACCTGTTCAGCACGTTGTACACATTTGCCTGCAACTCCAACCGATCCGTAATTGGCCGCCGCAGCATCGCGTTGAAGATCCAATACCCAGGAACCTGCTTCATCTCCGTCGACAACACCTCATAGCACGTTGTCGCAGTTACGCCGCACGGCGCCGCGCCAGCGGCAAACTTCTGCGCCGGTCCGTAGCTGGTCGGAACGTATGGCACCGTCGAGCTCGCCGTTCTGCTTGCAACATAGTTGCCACCAAGTCCCGCATTCAATCTCCACGGCAGCTTGTGCGTTACAAACAAATTGAAGGTCTGCTTCGGTACATTCGCCAGTGGATACCCAACCGAAGTCGGAAAGAACTTCGAGAAAATCACGGCACTATCGAGATAGGCGTAGCCTGCGACGATATCCATCCCTTGTGGCAGCCGTCCCACGACACTGAACTGCACGCCCTTCACCAACTGATTTCCGGCAGCGACAATGTTGTTTGAGTTCGTCGGATCCGTCTCGCGCGCATTGTCTTTCTCGGTGCGGAACCATGCGCCTTCCATCAGCAGGCGTTCGTTCAGGAAGCTCCACTTCGCGCCCACCTCATACGTCTCGTTCTGCTCTGGCACCGCCGACCCATTCACCAGTCCAATGCTCAGGCTCAAAGATTCCGCCGCAGGATTGAAGCTCGTTCCATAGTCGAAGTAGAAGCTGCCATGACTCGAAGGCTTGTAAACAAAAGCTGCTCGATAACTAGGCTGCGCATCCACTCGCCTGATCGGCCGCCCTTGCGAATCCACCACCGGCGGCGTCACCGTTCCGCCCGCAGGCGGAGCCACCGGTTGATACAAGCTGTACTGAGTATCGAATCTGTCCCACCGAACGCCACCGCTCAGATCGAAGTATCGCCCCAGCTTCAACGTGTCCACAAAGTACAGACCCACGCTCTCCGACTTCGTATGCGCAATCGAGGTGATATACCCCGTCCCCGCAAATGGTTGCTGCGTATTCGGATTCAACAGCGAAGTCGATGGCACCGTATTGAGGTTGTTGAGCGTGTAGCTTGTCCGAATCGGATTCGAAATCTCCTGTCCACCCTCCACACCAGCCACCAGCGCATGTTTTACGCCGAAGGTTTTGAAACGCGCCGTCACCTCTGTCTGATTCCACAGATCGCTTTCGACGCTCTTCACCTGGATCTGGTTTCGGTTCACCACAATCGTGCTCGGATCGCTTGCCCCCGTAAACGTGCATGGCAGCTTCGTATTCACCGCAGAGGTCGGTAACGAACTTACAAATCCACCCACTGGCACGCTAGCTGGAGCATTCGAGCAGATCTGCGGTTCCGTTATCATCGCCTGCCGCGGATAGTTCGCCGCGCGCGCAATCGTATGCAGATTCACGTTCGGCGAAAACTCATGCTCCGCCTTTAGCGTAAGAATGTCATCATTCGTCTTCAGATAGTTCTGATCCGGAAAACCATAGTAGTGATGCCGAATCGGCCCCGGCGCAACTTTATTGAACAGCCACGGCAATCCATAGTCCGGCGTGTCGCTCTCCGTCAAATGCACATAGCTCAGCGTTGCACGCGTGTTCGTATTCAGCCCAACCGAAACCGAAGGCGCAATTCCAAACCGCCGTATCTCAGCATAGTCACGTCCCGCAACTCCGCCTTCTTGCCCCATTACGTTCACACGTACCGCTGTACCACCCAACACATCCGTAATCGGCTTGTTAATATCAGCCGTAAGCCTTCGCGTTTTGTCCGTTCCAAACTGCGTCTGTACATGCACAAACTCCTGCCACGCCGGAACCTTGCTCTCCTGGTTTACTACGCCGCCAGTCGAGCCGCGACCAAACTGAATTCCCGCCGGCCCCTCCAGCGCCTCTACCTGCTCGTAGTTGAACGAGTCGCGATAGTAGCTGCCAAAATCACGAATGCCATCGAGGAAGATATCGTTGCGTGCTGTAAAGCCGCGGATCGTCAGATTATCTCCCTGCGCCCCCGCCTCACCCGCCGCCAGGCTTATCCCCGGAACATTACGCAGCGTATCCCGTAGCGTCGATACGCCTTGGTCCTGCAACACAAACTGCGGAACCACGCTCACACTTTGTGGCGTCTCAATCAGCGGTTCCGTAAACTTCGACAGCGCCACCGAGTTCGTCTCCGACGTCGTGACCGACACCGAATCCTTCGCCTGCACTCCCACCACCAGCGTCGTCGAATCCTCGATGCGATAGTTCAAACCCGTACCATCCAGAAGCAGCCGCATCGCCTCTTCTTCCGGATACAGTCCCACCACACCCAGGGACTTGAAACCAGCCAATGTCCCTGAAGGCAACACAATCTTCACACTCAGTCCCGTCGCCTGCTCATACTCCTTAATTGCCTCATCAAGCGGCCCCGCGGCGATATTGAACCGCTTCAGCGGAAGACTCGCCTCCGACCCCGCCTCTCCACCCGTCCCGACCGTCTTCTCCGCATAAGCCAGCGCCGACTTCGTGCCCCCCATCACCGCATAAGCCGCCAGCGTACCCATCGCGATCCATCCCCGCGACCCAGCAAATCGCAGACTAGCCTTACCCCGCTTCGCGCTCTTCTTTACTTCTGTGCGTCTCATCACTGTCTCCGTAATCGATCCAACAACCCACCCGCCGCTCGATTGAAAAAATCGCGCACAAGGTCCATAACCGCTCACCGGCCTGCTCGCAGCGACAAGCGCTACGAACACCGAAGTTTCATTGACCCGAAGAATCGAGAGAGGAAGAGAAAGAATCAGGAGCCCAATTGAACCAGCCGCATCGTGACCCTATAATGCAGACAAACTGCAGTCACTTTTGGCGACTGTAGTTACCCCAGGTCCTCGCGGTCTCCGCCAAGAGATAATCCGCGAGGGCCTGTTCTTTTCACTCACTTCGACCCTGCAAATTCGATCCTGCAAATCTCTAACACCCACTACAGTTGCGATGAATTGAATATACGACACGATCAGTCGTACTTCAATAAAAATATGCGACAAAATAAGTCCTTATTCGATCACCGCACAAAAAAACGAAGAGCCGAAGCTCTTCGCTTTTATTGTTCTGTTGCCAGAGGGTTAGAAATTCAACTTCAGCTGGAACTCCGTTGTACGCGGAGCGCCGGCAGCAAACGTTCCGGAACCGCGCTGGGTACGGGGGCTACCGTCATACACAGCCTGGTTGTTGGGACCATTCAGGAAGCTATTGGTCGCTCCTACAGTTCCACCAGCGGTAGCTGTATTGGCAAGTATTCCAGACAGCCGGCCGAAGTTGCTCATGTTCGCAAGGTTATACATCGACACGGCAGGCTCGAGGCTCATTCCCTCATGGACCCGGCTCAAATGGATCGGATAGGCGATAGTTGCGTCGAAGGCACGGAACGCCGGGTTGCCTATTGGCGTCGTCGGCGCAGTAGCAATCTGCTGTTGCACACCGTTCAGTGCCTGCAGTTGCTGCAGCGTCAATAGACCGGCGCTGATCAACGCCTGACCTGCTGGCGTAGGCTGACCCGCATGTGCTCCGTTGTAGTTGTTGATCAGCCTGTTCAGCCCGGACCCTTTTACCCGGTGCATGTAATCTCCCGGCAATGTACCCGGAACCAAGTCGCCGGTCGATCCATCACCTGTGACGTCGGTGCGGAAGATCTCTCCCGTATCGCCGGAGCCCTCATCCAGTGTCAGGTCCGTCGCACCTGCCGAGTAGAAGTGCCCAATCAGGGACACATTCAATCCATACTTCACAGCGATCGTGCCGCCAAAACTCAACTGATTGGTGTGGTCGAGGTTCGGACGACCCATGAACTGGTTCGGATCGTCATAGTCGTACGGCAACGAGTTGAAGAACTGGTCGCCTGTGTTGGTGCCGGTGACCGGGTTCACAATCTTCGAGAGCGCATAGGAGACTTGGAACGTTGAGCTGGTGATTCCCCGTACCGGGTGTACGACCTGCTGCCTCAGTACGACCTGCAGCGCGTCGTAACCAGATCGTCCAACCGGCAGAATGAACAAACCTTTGCCCACATTCGGATTTGCACCGGCGAAAGCTGCCGGAGAAGACTGTCCTTGAGCTCGGTACGTAACACTATTCGAGAACTGATTGCCGGAATCGAGACCATTTCCGGCGAAGTCGGTGATCTGGGCGCCGGCGTTGATTGCGCAATTGATAGCATCCCCCGAGGCACCGCCTGGGCAATTGAACGAATCTGTCGTAGCCGCAATTGCCGCCTGAGCCGCTGCAACGTTGAGGTAACGAGCTGCTCCCACGTGGTTAACGTCGATCAGCAGAGGAACCTTGATCGTCGCGTTGTGAACGTAATCGATGCTCAGAACTGTGCCGCGGGCGATCTCACGCTCGACTCCGCCATTGAACTGGATTGCATATG
>Ga0193753_10000448_pt1 | contig 40759 bp, 32 predicted proteins | sample H1c2metaG_FD_144925 | JGI IMG/M metagenome (GOLD analysis project Ga0193753, IMG submission 144925) | Soil microbial communities from a riparian zone of the East river system, Colorado, United States - H1c2 | ecosystem: Environmental > Terrestrial > Soil > Riparian zone | place: USA: East...
CCGTGCTTCTCGGCCATCACCTTCGTCAAGGCTGCCGTCAGTGTCGTCTTGCCATGATCCACATGACCTATCGTCCCCACGTTCACGTGCGGCTTCGTTCGCTCAAACTTCCCCTTCGACACAGGCCTTACCTCTCAAAAAATAGATGCGTTTGGGATCTTAAGAAGCTTTCTTCATCACGACATCGGCCACGTTGCCCGGCACTTCCTGGTACTTGGCAAACTCCATGGTGTAGTTCGCGCGCCCCTGGCTCATGGAGCGCATGGATGTCGAGTATTGAAACATTTCGGCGAGCGGCACTTCGGCAGTGACCACTTTGCCGGACGGACTGTCTTCCGTGCCGACGATCTGACCGCGGCGGCGGCTCAAGTCGCCGACGATGTCGCCGTAATAATCTTCCGGCACCACGACTTCCACTTTCATGATGGGTTCGAGCAGCACCGGCTTCGCCTTGCGGAAGCCTTCTTTGAATCCAATGGATCCGGCGATTTTGAAGGCCATTTCGTTGGAATCGACGTCATGGTATGAGCCGTCGAAAATCGTGACCTTCACATCGACGATGGGATAGCCCGCGATGACACCGGTCTGCACCGCTTCCTGGATGCCTTTGTCCACGGCTGGAATGTATTCGCGCGGCACGCTGCCGCCGACGATGCCGTTGACGAATTCATAGCCCTTGCCCTGGGGAAGCGGTTCCAACTTGAGCCAGACGTGGCCATATTGGCCGCGGCCGCCGGTCTGACGAATGAACTTGCCCTCCGACTCGACCGTGCTTCGCAGGGTTTCGCGATAGGCCACCTGGGGCTTGCCAACGTTCGCTTCGACCTTGAACTCGCGCTTCATGCGATCGACGATGATTTCGAGATGCAGCTCGCCCATGCCTTCGATGATGGTCTGGCCGGACTCCGCATCGGTATGCACTCGAAATGACGGATCCTCTTTCGCCAGCCTCTGCAGCGCCAAGCCCATTTTTTCCTGGTCGACCTTGGTCTTCGGTTCCACGGCCACCGAAATCACCGGCTCCGGAAACTCCATTTTTTCGAGGATGATGACCTTGCTCAAATCCGACAGCGTGTCGCCGGTGGTGACATCCTTCAAACCCACGGCCGCCGCGATATCGCCGGCATGCACCTCTTTGATCTCGGAACGATCGCTGGCGTGCATCTGCAACAGACGGCCGATGCGTTCGTTGCGATTGCGGCTCGGCACGAACACTTGATCGCCGGAATTCAACGTACCCGAATACACCCGGAAAAAGGTCAGATTGCCGACGAAGGGGTCATTCAGGATTTTGAAAGCCAGCGCGGCAAACGGCTCGGCGTCATCCGCTTTGCGCGTCATGGGTTCGCCGCTCTCGCTCTGCCCTTTGACCGGCGGCCTTTCCGTGGGTGACGGCATGTATTCGACGATGGCGTCGAGCACCGCCTGCACGCCCTTGTTCTTGAACGCGGAACCGCAGGTCACCAGGCACACTTCGTTCTTCAGGGCGCGCTCGCGCAACCCTTTCTTGATTTCCTCATCGCTCAAGGTGCCGCTGTCGAGATATTGGGTGAGCAGGGCCTCGTCGCCTTCGGCGGCGGCCTCGATCATTTTGCCGCGCCATTCCTCGCAATCCTTCAGCATCTCGGCCGGAATTTCGCGGTACTCGAACTTCATGCCCTGCGTTTCGTCGTCCCAATGGATGGCCTTCATCTTGACGAGATCGACCACCCCGACGAAGCCTTCTTCGGCGCCGATGGGCAGCTGGATGGGCACGGGATTACCCCTCAAGCGGGTCTTGATTTGCTCAACGCAGCGCAGGAAATTGGCGCCCGCGCGGTCCATCTTGTTGACGAACGCGATGCGCGGCACGCCGTACTTGTTCATCTGGCGCCACACGGTCTCGGACTGCGGCTGCACGCCGGAGACGGCGCAATACACGGCGATGGCCGAGTCCAGCACGCGCAAGGAGCGCTCCACCTCGATGGTGAAATCGACGTGTCCGGGCGTATCGATGATGTTGATGCGGTGTTCGGGGAAACTCTTGTCCATCCCCTTCCAGAAACAGGTGGTCGCCGCGGCGGTAATGGTAATGCCGCGTTCCTGTTCCTGTTCCATGTAGTCCATCACGGCCGCGCCGTCATGAACCTCGCCGATTTTGTGGGACACGCCGGTGTAGAACAAAATACGCTCCGTCGCGGTGGTTTTCCCCGCGTCGATGTGAGCGGAGATACCGATGTTGCGGTATCGCTCGATGGGCGTAGTGCGTGCCAAGATATGTGTTCCCAGGCGCTCACGCGCCTAAATTAACGGGGTCGAAGCGACCCCGTCCGAGAAATCTATATAAGGCCGAATCAGCCGAAAACCAGCCGGCGGCAGGCCTTCGAAGCCCTACCAGCGATAGTGCGCGAAGGCCTTGTTGGCATCGGCCATGCGGTGAGTATCCTCACGCTTGCGCACGGCGGCGCCGCGATTTTCGGCAGCCTCCATCAATTCGGCGGCCAGACGGTGAGCCATGGACTTTTCGCTGCGGGCGGTGGCCGCTTCGATCACCCAGCGCATGGCCAGGGTCTGACGGCGGTTGGCGCGCACTTCGACGGGTACCTGGTAGGTAGCACCGCCGACGCGGCGGGACTTCACTTCGACCACCGGCTTGACGTTGTCCAGGGCTTGCTGCAGCACAGCAATGGCTTCCGCGCCCGCTGCACCGGCCTTCTTCTCGCCGATCCGGTCGATGGCGCCATAGACGATCTTCTCGGCGGCTGACTTCTTGCCGCGCTCCATCACCATATTGATGAATTTGGCCAGCATATCGTTCCCGAACTTGGGATCGGGAAGAATGGTGCGATGGGGGGCTGCTGCTCTGCGGGACATTTACAAACCTTCTTAAGCCTTAACGGCTACTTTTTGGGACGTTTGGCGCCGTACTTGGAGCGGCCTTGCCGACGATCGCTGACGCCGGCGCAATCAAGCGCGCCGCGCACGGTGTGATAACGCACTCCGGGCAGATCCTTGACGCGGCCGCCGCGAATCAACACCACCGAGTGCTCTTGCAGATTATGGCCTTCGCCGCCGATGTAGCTGGAAACTTCGTAGCCATTGGTCAGGCGCACGCGGCACACCTTGCGCAGGGCCGAATTGGGCTTCTTCGGCGTGGTGGTGTACACGCGCGTGCACACGCCGCGCTTCTGCGGCGAAGCGGCCAATGCCGGAACCTTGGACTTCCACGCAGGCTCATTTCGGCCGGTGCGGATTAATTGAGTCGTCGTCGCCATAAATACCTTTAGAGGACCCCCCAATACGGCGAGATCCATTGGATGCAAAAACCAAAATTTACGGGCTATCGCCCGGCACTAGGTGCCGAAAGACAAAGGCCGGCGATTGTAGGAACCGGCTCGGCGGGTGTCAAGGTAATTGCTGCGGTGCGGCACGGATTATAATGCTCCGGCCAGGATGCTCATCAACAATCACAGGGAAACACATGAACAAGCTGTTCGCCACTGCTTTGATATGGATGCTGATCTGCGGGGCCGCGGCGGCCGCGAATAATGCACCGGCCAGCGATGCCTCGATTCGCGAGATGCTCGAGCTGACCAATGCACAGCAGATGATGGACGGCATGAAGGGGCAGATGACCGGCATGATGAATGCGGCCATGCAGAACGCGACGAAAGATCAGACTGTCACGCCGGAGCGGCAGGCGATTCTGGATCGCATGTCGGCCAAGATGTCCGCTGTGGTGACCGACATGCTGAACTGGGAGGCCTTGCTGCCGATGTATCTGCGCACCTTTCGCGCATCGTTCACTCAGGACGAAATCGACGGCGTCATAAAATTCTACAAAAGCCCCGCCGGCCGTGCGTACGTCAAGAAGTTGCCGCTCGTGATGCAAAATGTCATGCGGGAAATGCCGGATTTCATGAAGCCCGTTCAAGAAAAAATGATGGCCATTCAGAGAGAGTCCATCCAAGAGCTCAAGGACTTGAAGGAAAAAGACGACGCGAAAAAATAGCGCGCGGTTCAGCCGCAGCGGCCGTCAAGGCGAGTCGATTTCATATCCTTTGGCGCGCAGCTGATCGAGCAGGCCGCCGCGCTCGAGCAACAGGTCCAAGTTGACGATGGCGATCGTGGTGCCCGCCGAGCGCAGGTGGTTTTCAATGTTCTCCAGCCACGTTTGGCGTATTCGGCCGATCACATCAAGCGCACCCTTGCCGGCATCCAGAGCATTGCGGCACGCGTTTACTTCCTTGAGTTCCGGCATGCTTTCGATGCGCTCGACGTTGCCGCTGGCCCAGGCTTGTGCGCGATCAACGAGCCGCGGCAGGCCGGTCTCGACGGTGCTGAGCGATGCCTCCACGCAGGTTCGCTCGGTCGCCGCCGGCATGGTCTTGAGCGCTTCGAGCATGTCGCTCACGCCCGCAACCTTGACCTCCTCGATGCGCACACCGTGTTTTTTTGCCAGGACTCGAAGCGCCGCGCCCAGATCCAGACGCATGGAGAGATTGACCTGGTGAAAGGCGGCCTGCTGCAGGAATGCGGCTGCAATGATCGGACGATATCGCTCCCACTTGTCCTTGTCGTCGCCAACCTTGGCGCGCTGCTCGGCAAAGCGCGCGTGCAAATCGGGCGGCAACACGTCTTTCAACCGTTTGCCGCCGCCCACCATCAAATACTTCCGGTCCGCGATCAGCATCCACAATATTCTCGGCACGCTGATTTCAATCGGCTTTTGAACCAGCACCTGACTGGCGCTCTCGAGCACCGACTCGACCTGCTTGGAACGCCACGTGATGTCGCGCGGCAGCGGCGAGATGCTCCCCAGGATCCACACGTTGGCGTCGCCGCGATGCACGTGCCACATGCCGGGCCCGGCGCGTTCGGCGGTAACGACGAGTTCCTCGAGCGCCGGCGCGGGTTGCTCAGTGCTTGCGCCCGCCGCCAAACTCGCCGCGAGCAGGCCAGCTGCCAGGATCGCCGTTGCAATTCGCATGCAACCAAGACTACATGGTTTCCGCGGCCAGGTACTTAGGCAGGTTCCTGTGGCTTCGCCTGCGCCATGATGCCCAAAGGCCGGCCTTCCGGATCCTTGAACATGGACAGCCATTCCTCCGTGCCGTCGGCGTGCCGATGGATCATGTGCGGCGCGTTCGTGAATTCCACGCCGCGGGATTTCAATTGTTCGTACGCCGCTGCGATGTTGCCGACCCGCATGTACAGAATGGACTCCGGAACCGACGCGGATTCCTGGCTCAACATCAACCGCGTCCCATTGCAATCAAAAAATGCCAGATTGCCGAAGGTGTAAAGATGCGGCAGTCCCAGAACATTTTTGTACCATGCTTCAGCGTGCTTGATGTCGTTTACGGATCTTGCGATCTGTGCGATCGATCCTAAGGCGAGCTGCGAATTCATGGGACTGTCCTTCAGGGCACTGTCTTTGGGCGCGCGGTGCCATTGGCGCAGTTCTTTGCGATTGGCGATGCCGAGCTTCTCGAGCGCGTTGGCCACGTGGTACTTCACCGCGTCGATGCTGATTCGGCGGCGCAGCGCGATCTGCTTGCTGGTCAGCCCGTGCTTCACGGCATGCACGGTGCGCCATTCAGCCGGCGTCAATACATCATCGTGTGGAGGTCTTCCGCGGCGTGATCGGCTTGCCATGCACCAATCTTATGCCCGCACGAGGCGAATTTCCCTCCCCCTTGAAAGGGCGCTCAAGAGCCGCGAATTCTTCCGCGATACATCACCGCCTCGCACGGATTTGCCCCCAATCCGTAACACAGCTCCGCCGGCCGGCTGATGCGCCAGAACGCCAGATCCGCCTGCTTGCCGACTTCGATTGTCCCCACATCGGCAAGCACGCCCAGCGCACGCGCAGCCTGCCGCGTGACGCCGGCCAGCGCTTCTTCGGGCGTTAACCCAAACAAGCTGCAGGCCATGCTCATCGCCAGCAGGATGGACGTGCACGGCGAGGTGCCCGGATTGCTGTCGGTGGCCACCGCAAGCGGCACACAGGCGCTGCGCAGCAGCCCTATCGGCGGCGGCGTCGTTTGCCGCAAAGTAAAATAGGCGGTGGGCAGCAGTACCGCGACAGTTCCGGCGCTTGCCAGGGCCCGCGCCCCGTCCAACCCAACGAACTCGAGATGGTCCGCCGACAGCGCACGCCATTTGGCGGCGGCCTGCGCGGCGCCCATGTCGCTCAGCTGGCCCGCATGCACGTGCGCGCCGAGCCCCAGCTTCTGCGCCGCCTCCAAAAATTGTTCCGTCTCCGCGACCGAGAACGCGATGTCTTCGCAAAAGCTGTCCACCGCGTCCACGAGTCCGGCAGCATGGAGGGCCGTGAGCCAGGGTCCGCTCACTTCATTCACGAACTGCGGGCGGCGTGAAGCAAATTCGGGCGGCAACGAGTGCAGGCCCAGAAATGTTTTCTTGACCGTGATGGGCAAGGTCTCGCCCAGTTTCCGCGCCACCTCGAGCGAGCGGCGTTCGGCCGCCAATTCCAGCCCATAGCCGGACTTGATCTCGATCGTGGTGACGCCTTCGGCCATCAAGCTTCGCAGCCGCCGCAACGCCGACTCGTACAGGGATTCCGCGCTCGCCGCACGGGTATCGCGCATCGTCGATTGGATGCCGCCGCCGGCTCGCGCAATATCTTCATATGAAGCGCCGCACAGTCGCTGCTCGAACTCCGCCACTCGATTGCCGCCGTAGACGAGGTGCGTGTGGCAGTCGATCAGCCCCGGCGTAATCCAAAGGCCGTGCGCCTCGTGGACCGCCAGACCTTGTGATTGCGCCAGGCGCCGCGCTTCGTCGGCGGCGCCGAGCCAGGCAATGCGTTCGCCCTTCACTGCAATTGCCGCGTCGTGCAGGCTTCCATAGGGCTCATCGCCCGTCATGGTCGCAACGTCCGCGCCCACCCACACCTGATCCCAATCATTGTCCGAAGATTTAGGCACAACGTTATGATACAGCCTACATGAGCATTTACCGTCTGCAGTCCGCCTACCTGCCGCAAGGATGGGCGCGCGATATCCTGGTCACGGTGTCCCCTGCTGGAATGATCAGCGCGGTAGAGCCAGGGGCACCGATGCAGGCGCCAACGCCGCCTGCATCCGCCATTCAGCACATTGATGGCGTCGTCGTTCCCGGCATGCCCAACGCGCATAGTCATGCCTTCCAGCGCGCCATGGCGGGAAACGCGGAATACCGCCTGACTTCGCGCGACAGCTTTTGGACATGGCGCCAGGCCATGTATGCCCTCGCGAATCGCATCGAGCCGGAAGATTTGCAGATCGTCGCGACGCAGCTGTTCGTCGAGATGCTCAAATCAGGCTATACCTCGGTCGCCGAGTTTCACTATCTGCACCGGCCGAGCGGCACTGCACAGCCCAACGGCGCTGCGCGGTATTCCGGCTCGAATCCGCTGTGGGACGCGATCGACAGCGCCGCGCGCGTTGCCGGCATCGGGCTCACGTTTTTGCCCACGCTATATCAGAGCAGCGACTTCGGCGGTCAGCCGTTGAAGCCGGAGCAGGCGCGCTTTTTCCTGGACACCGACGAGTTCTTGCGCGCCGTCGAAGCGCGCATCGGCGCCGCGCGCGGTGCAGGGGAAATAATACAGCGCACCGGCGCCGCTTTTCACAGCCTGCGCGCCGTTCCGCTCGAGCACCTGGGCCGCGCCGCACTCGCGCTTCGCAGCATCGATGCGACCATGCCGGTGCACATCCATGTCGCGGAGCAGATGTTGGAAGTGCGCGCCTGCGAGCGCGCAACAGGCCGACGGCCGATCGAGCTGCTGCTGGATCAAGGGCTGCTGACGCCGCACTGGTGCGTCGTTCATGCCACCCACGCCAGCGCGGAGGAACTCCGCGGCATCGCCGCGGCCGGCGCGGCCGTCTGCGTCTCCATCAGCACCGAGGCCAACTTGGGCGATGGCAGCTTCGATGCCGTGCGTTTCTTAAAGGTGGGCGGAAAACTTTGCGTGGGCTCAGACAGTCAGTCCACCGTCAGTCCGGCCGAAGAGCTGCGTTGGCTCGAATATCAGCAGCGCCTGCGCAAGAAGCGCCGCGGCGTGTTGACGGACAGAAGCGAACCGCACGTGGGAACCCGTTTGTGGCGCGACGCGGCGCTGCACGGCGCGCAGGCCCTCGGCCAGCCGGTGGGCGGCATTGCGGTTGGACGCCGCGCGGATTGGCTGGTGCTCGACCCCTCGCACCCCGCCATGGCGGGCGTCGGCGCCGATGCCGCGCTCGATCGATTATTGTTCGCGGGCGCCGACCGCGCGATTCGCGACGTCATGGTCGGCGGCCGCTGGGTGATCAAAGATCACCGCCATGCTGCCGATGAGCAATTGCGCGTCAATTTTACCCGCGTAATGAGGAACTTGGGCGCCGATTGACTGTACCTGTCTATACAGCTTAATCTTCGCGCATGAGCAAGGCCGCCATGTCATTGCAGCCCCTGTATTTACAGGTCAAGCGTCATATTTTGGACAATATCGGCTCCGGCAAATGGGGCGCCTCCACGCGGGTGCCCTCCGAGAACGATATCGTGCGATCGTTCGGCGTTTCACGCATGACCGCCAATCGCGCACTGCGCGAATTGCGCGACGAGGGCGTGCTGGTGCGCATTGCCGGCGTCGGCAGCTTCGTCGCGGACCGCCATGCCCGTGCGCATCCGCTGGAAATCCGCGGCATCGCCGATGAAATTCGCGACCGCGGCCACGTGCATCGCGCCGAAATCGTGTCGCTGGAGCGAATTCGCGCCGCGGCGGAACTCGCGGAGGATTTCGGCATTGCCGCGCGCAGTGAATTGTATTGCTCGCTGATCGTGCACTTCGAGAACGACCGGCCCATTCAACTCGAAGACCGCTATGTCCTGCCGAAGCTCGCCCCCGACTACCTGAACATGGATTTCAGCCGCACGACGCCGCACGATTACTTGATCAGAGTCGCGCCGCTGCAGGAAGCAGAACACCTGTTGCGCGCGGAAATGCCGGACGCCCGCACACGCAAGTTGCTGGCGATGAAACGCGACGAGCCGTGTCTGGTCGTGATTCGCAGAACGTGGACCGCCGGCCAGATCGCTTCGATTGTGCGCCTGTACTATCCCGGCTCCCGTTATGAATTATCCGGCCGATTTCGCCCCTAAAGGACCAGCATGCTCGCCCCTCTCAAAACCAGAAGCATCCGCGCTCCGCGCGGCAACACCTTGAGCGCCCGCAGTTGGATGACCGAAGCGCCGCTGCGCATGCTGATGAATAATTTGGATGCCGAAGTCGCGGAAAATCCCGCCGAACTGGTGGTCTACGGCGGTATGGGCCGCGCCGCCCGCGACTGGAATTGCTACGACCGCATCGTCGAAACGCTGAAGGTCCTGACCGAGGAGGAAACCTTGCTGGTGCAGTCGGGCAAGCCGGTGGGCGTATTTCCCACCCACTCCGATGCCCCGCGCGTGCTCATTGCGAATTCCAATCTGGTGCCGCACTGGGCAACCTGGGAGCACTTCCACGAACTCGACCGCAAGGGGCTGGCGATGTTCGGCCAGATGACTGCGGGTTCGTGGATCTACATCGGCAGTCAGGGGATCGTGCAGGGCACGTACGAGACCTTCGCCGAAATGGGCCGGCGTCACTTCGGCGGCAATCTCAAAGGCAAATGGATTCTCACCGCCGGCTTGGGCGGGATGGGCGGCGCACAGCCGCTGGCGGCAACCATGGCGGGCGCGAGCCTGCTCGCGGTCGAGTGCCGCCAGAGCCGCATCGCCAAACGCCTCGAGACCGGGTACATCGACGCCGAGGCGCGCAACTTGGATGACGCACTGGCGATGATCGAGACCTCGAAGAACAAGGGCAAGCCGATCTCGGTGGCGCTGCTCGGTAATATCGTCGATGTGCTGCACACGCTGCTCGAGCGTGAAATCAAGCCGGATGCACTCACCGATCAGACCTCCGCTCACGACCCGGTCAACGGCTATCTGCCCCAGGGCTGGTCCGTCGAGCAATGGGACGAACGGCGCGCGGCGGATCCTGCCGGAACCGCAGCCGCTGCCTCGCGCTCGATGGCCAAGCACGTCGAGTCCCTGCTGCGCTTCAAGCGCATGGGGCTGCCGGTCTTCGATTACGGCAACAACATCCGGCAGGTCGCATTCGACGCCGGCGTCGCGCAGGCCTTCGATATTCCCGGGTTCGTGCCCGAATTTATCCGGCCGCTGTTTTGCCGCGGCGTCGGCCCATTTCGCTGGGTGGCCCTGTCGGGCGATCCGGAAGATATCTACAAGACCGACGCCAAGGTCAAGGAGCTCATTCCGGACGATCCGCATTTGCATCAATGGCTCGATATGGCGCGCTCCCGCATTCAGTTTCAGGGGCTGCCGGCCCGCATCTGCTGGGTAGGCTTGGGTCAGCGCCACCGGCTGGGATTGGCATTCAACGACATGGTCAAGAGCGGCGAGCTTTCCGCGCCGGTCGTGATCGGCCGCGACCATCTTGATTCCGGTTCGGTCGCCAGCCCGAATCGCGAGACCGAGGCGATGAAAGACGGCTCCGATGCCGTGTCTGACTGGCCGTTGCTGAATGCGCTGCTCAACACCGCATCGGGCGCAACCTGGGTATCGATTCATCACGGCGGCGGCGTCGGCATGGGGTACTCGCAGCACGCCGGGCTCGTCATCGTCTGCGATGGCAGCGATGCTGCGGCCAAGCGAATTCGACGCGTGCTGTGGAACGATCCCGCCACCGGCGTCATGCGCCACGCCGATGCCGGCTACGAGAGCGCCATTGCGTGCGCACGAGAACAGGGACTGAAGCTGCCGATGATCGGGCAGCCGTAAAGTGAGCAACAGCCTGGTCCTGCAAGCCGGTGCGTTGTCCTTAGGCACGCTGCGGCAGATCTACGAGCACCCAACAGTGCTCACGCTCGCGCCGCAGGATCGCAGCCGCGTCGAACAAGCCAGCTCCCTGGTGGCCAGGCTGGTGGCGAGCGGCGATGTCGTCTACGGCATCAACACCGGTTTCGGCCTGCTCGCGCAAACCCGTATTCCCAACGAGCAACTCGAGCTGCTGCAGCGCAATTTGCTGCTCTCGCACGCCGCCGGGATCGGCGATGCGCTGCCCGATGCCGTGGTTCGACTCATCCTCGCCCTCAAGATCAACGCATTGGCCCGCGGTCATTCGGGGGTCACCCTGGGACTGGTCGAAGCGCTGCTCGCACTGCTCGAACACGAAGTGTATCCGCTGATTCCCGCGCAAGGTTCGGTCGGTGCTTCGGGCGACCTTGCGCCCTTGGCGCACCTGAGCGCCACGCTGCTCGGCCTCGGCGAGGTGCGCGTCCGCGGCAAAACGCTGCCTGCGGCGGAGGGCTTGAGCCAGGCAGGGCTGCAACCGATCAAGTTGCACGCCAAAGAAGGATTGGCGCTGATCAACGGCACGCAAGTCTCCACGGCCTTGGGGTTGGCGGGACTGTTTGGCGCCGAGGATCTCCTCGCCGCCGCGATCGTGGCGGGAGCCATGTCGGTCGACGCACTGAAAGGCAGCGATTCGCCCTTTGATGCGCGCATTCAGCTGGTTCGCGGGCAGCCCGGCCAGATAGCGGTGGCGCGCGAGTATCGGGAATTGATCGCGGGCAGCGCCATTCGCGCCTCGCATCTTGATTGCGCGCGCGTACAGGACCCGTATTCCTTCCGCTGCCAGCCGCAAGTGATGGGCGCCTGTCTGGATCTGATTCGCAACTGCAGCGTGACGTTAGGGTTGGAGGCGAACGCGGTGACCGACAATCCGCTGCTATTCACCGAGGCGGGCGACGTGCTGTCCGGCGGAAACTTTCACGCCGAGCCCGTGGCCTTTGCCGCCGACACGCTCGCGCTGGCGATCGCGGAAATCGGCAGCCTCTCGGAACGCCGAACCGCCGTGTTGGTGGACCCGAAGATGAGCGGCTTGCCGGCCTTCTTGGTCGATAACAGCGGACTGAATTCCGGTTTCATGATCGCGCAGGTCACTGCCGCGGCGCTCGTGGCGGAGAACAAGACCATCGCCTTCCCGGCGAGCGTCGATTCAATTCCAACGTCGGCAAACCAAGAAGACCATGTCAGCATGGCGACCCACGCCGCCCGGCGCTTGAGCACCATGGTCGACAACGCCGCCGCCGTTGTCGGCATCGAGTTGCTGGCGGCGGCCCAGGGCATCGATTTCCATCGCCCCGCAAAATCCTCGCAGCGTCTCGAAGAGGTGCATGCGCAAATACGCGGGGACGTTGCTTTCTACGCTGCGGACCGCTATTTCGCCCCCGATATCGGCCTGGCGCGTTCTTGGGTAAAATCCGGCCGCTTTACCGCGTTGGTCAAACGAATCCTGCCATCAAGGTCCGAGCAATGAAATTCTGCGGCGTGTTGTTGTTGGTTCTCTGCGGCTTCGCCGCGCCCGGCCGGGCGGCCGAAGTCAATCTCGCCACACTCACGTGTGTTCGCTATCAAAACGAAATCATCGCCCGTCCGGCGGGATCGCCCGGCGCCGATTCGATCAATACCGTGATGTGGCTGTTCGGCTATTCCGTGGGCAAGTCCGGCGCGCATGTGATGTATGGCGATGCCCTGGCGGGTTTTGGATTTGCGCTGGACGCCGAATGCAAGAACAACCCCGCGGAAAGCCTGCTCGACGCGCTCGCAACGGTCAAACCCGACTCCAAGAACCCGATGGACCTCAGCGTGCTTGAATGCCAGACGTTCGCTTCCCGTCACCTGGATCTGGTGAAATCGGATCGCGAAAGCGCGGATACCATCATGATGTGGCTGTTTGGTTTTGCCGTGGCGAAATCCGGCAGCCATCTGTTCGATGCGGGCGGCCTCGCGGGCTTTGAAGGCGCGCTCATGGCTGAGTGCAAGAAAAATCCGGGCCGCAGCCTGGCCGACTCATTGAGCGCGGTAAAATTCCCGGCTGCCAAACCCTAGGAGCTTAAGGAGGGGCGCGCAACCGCGCGTGAAAAACTCCGCGGGCCGCCGCGATCGAGATTCACACGCATATATTGATCCGCGAGACTCACATGCGCCGGAAAGTAGGGGTGAGTCGCCAGCTCCGATGCTTCCAATTGTTCCAGAATCAATCCGACTCTTTCAGGCGTGCCCAGGTCGGTCCATCCGCAGCGCGGCACGGTGAGGACCTTCATCATGGATTCCTTGCCTTGCAGCACTTCTCGAGAGAAGTCCACGGTCTTCAAATCCCGATAGACCGATTCGAGGTTGGCGCCTTCGAAGCCGCGCATGGCAGCGATGGTAGCCGCGTAGCCGACGTCAAATAGGCTGAGCAGGGTTCGGACCGACGCCGCCATGATGAACACATTCCACAGCGCTCCCTGATCGAGCAGCACTCGCGCTCTGATTTCATTGGGCTTCTCGATGAAACGCAGCACGTCCACGGCGCCCGTCCGCGAGCGGGACGTCGGCAGGATGTAGCCCAGTTCGGTATCGGGCGAGTCGGGCTCCATGCCGAGCAGATACATCGAGCCCCGGTCGGAGTTGGCCAGCTCGGCCGCGCGGCGCAGCGATGAGGCCATGGTTTCTTCGTCGCGCAGGTAGTGATCGGCCGGCAGCAGAACCACCACGGCATCCGGATCCCGCTCCACAATCCGCAGCAGCGGCAGCAAGACGCCGTAGGCGGTACCGCGGTTGTGCGGTTGCGTGACGACGTTCTGCTCCGGCAGGTAATTGAGGATGGGCGTCCACCACTGCCGATGCTGTTCGGCAACGACACTGCATACTCGCTGCAAGGGCGCAACGGCACTGGCACGCTGCAGCGCTTCCTGCAGCAGGCAAGGGCCGCCTTGCAGCGAGCAAAACTGTTTGGGCACGACCACGCCCGCATCGTTTCTCGTCAGCCCGCGTAGACGGCTTCCCTCGCCGGCCGCAAGCACGAGAGCCCAGGTATTGGAGGGGTGTTTCACGATGGTAGGCATGCTCTCGCGAAGAAACAGCGGAAAACAGCGCACTCACTCCTGTTGCACTGTAGGAATGCACCGATAGGGACCCGCTAAGACCTTTCCTACGGCCGCTCGCAGCCCCAACCGAATGCCCCAGCCAGCACTTCGTGGTCCACTGAACACATGGGAAGGACAGTAGAAAAACGCAACGTGTCGCATGCCGTGCTGGGCGCTGCGTCCTTTCTCTTAGTCAATTCTCTGCTGCTCAATTCAGCCTTTGCCGCACCGCCCCTCGGCCGCCAATCAATTCGCGCACCCACCCAACCCCAGGCACTCCAGGGGCGCCCGCAAATTCCTCATGGGTTGGCGCAACATTTGGACTTGCGGGCCCCGTCGCACCTTGAGATGGCGGGAAATGCCGCCGAAAGGAGCCATTTCTTAGCAGCGCCGACACTTCGTCAGAATCTCAGCTCCCAAGAACAGGTCCCGCTGGCGGCAATGGCTTCGGATGGCATGCGTACGCGTCCTGCCTTCCAGGACTTCGTTCGGCGCGTGCACCGCGAGGGCTTGCCCGTCGCGCGACTGTTCGAAAGCAAATCGGCACTGGTACACGTCGGTTTGAGTCCCAAGGGTAAACCCGGCCTATGGCTGGTACAGAAAATTCATTGATGAGAATTCTGTACGTCGAGGACAACGCCCTGGTGCGTGAAGTGACCTCCGAATTGTTGGCTCTGGACGGGCGCCAAATCGTGGCATGCGCGAGCGCCGAGCAGGGGCTGAAGGAATTTCACGCAAACACCTTTGATGTCGTGATTACCGACGTCAGCTTACCGGTCATGTCGGGCATCGACCTGGCGCGCAGCATCCTGGAGGTCAAACCGCAAATGCCCATCATCATCGCATCGGGTTACTCGTTGGATTTCGGCCTTGAGAATTGGGGCGCCAACGTTCGGGCCATCATCAAGCCATTTGCACCGCCCGAAATCGAGGCCCTGATCAGCGATCTGTTCCCGGGGTAGAAGCCTTTCCAGGCTCCCAAGCATCCGCGCGCGGCAGCCGGATGTGAAACGCCGTTTCGCCGCCGTCGCCCGTTTTCACGTCCACCCTGCCGTCATGCGCCTGCACGATCTGCGAGACGATGTATAACCCCAAGCCCAGGCCATCCGCGCGCCCTGATTGGCGCTGCGCGCCGCGGAACGGATCAAAGAGGTGCGGCAGGATCTCCGCCGGAATGACGCCGCCGTTTTTAACGACCAGGGATACCGCGTCGCGCTGAGTGCCGTCGAGCCGGACGCTAATCGGTGCCGCCGTGCTGCCGTGTTTGAGGGCGTTGCCGATGAGATTCGACGCAACCTGCGCGATGCGCTCGGGATCCCAGAAGCCGCTCAAATTCCCGTCATACGCCGCCTCGATGACCCGCTCCGGGGCGGCCGCTTGATGCTCCCGCAGCACTCTCTCGACCAGTGTTTTGAAGTCAACCGGTTCGCGCTTGACGATGATGCCGCCGCCAAGCCTGGCGCGGGCCAGGTCCAGCATGTCCTCGATCATTCGGGCCATGCGATTGCCGCTGGTGACGATGCGCCCCGCAGCCTCCAGCGCAGCCTTGTCATCGCTGCGCCGCTGCAGCAGGCGCGCCGAAGCCAGGATCGCGCTCAACGGGCTGCGCAGATCATGGGCCAGCAGGGCGCTGAACATTTCATTCAGGCGCAGCGTCTCGGTTCGATCGCTGAGTTCCACGGCCAGCTGCCGGCGCTGCCGGTACAGCTCGAAGAATACGTCGGCCTTGTTCTTGAGAATGTGCGGTTCGATGGGTTTGTGGATGAAATCGACCGCGCCGGTCTCGTAGCCTTTGAACAACCGGCGTTGCTCGCGCGCTCCCGCCGTGACGAATATCAAGGGTATGTGCCGGGTGCGTTCGCTGCCGCGCATCAGCTCGGCGAGTTCGAAGCCATCCATGTCGGGCATCTGCACATCGAGAAACGCCAGCGCCACATCGTGCACCAACAGCAATTCCAGCGCCTCTGGGCCGGAACGCGCGGTCAGCACCTCGAGATCCGGCCGTGCCAGTAGAGCCGACAGCGCAAGCAGGTTCTCGTCGAGATCGTCGACCAGCAGGCACTTTATCGGGCAGAGCGCGCTTGTATCCATGTTCAGTTGACCGGCATAACGGCGGCAGCATTCAAGGTGCGCAGCATTTCGGCGATTTCATCCAGCGGCAATACCCAGTCCGCCGGGCGCAACTTGAGCGCCGACAAAACCATGTGCGGCGCCCGTGCGGTCTGCGGGGATTGTACGACGGTGACGCCGCCGGCATCGTGAACCGCCGCAAGACCGGAAGCGCCATCCTCGTTCGCGCCGGTGAGAATGATTCCCAGCAGACGGTCGCCATAGATTTCGGCGGCCGATTCAAATAGCACGTCGATGGAGGGGCGCGAATGATGCACGGGATCATCCGCCGACAGTGAGATCTGCGGGCCTCGGTCCAGCAGCAGGTGGTAGTCGGCCGGCGCAAAATAGACCGTTCCGGGCGCCACTGTCTCCTTGTCTTCCGCCTCCCGCACCGGCACCGCACACTTGCGCCCGAATATTTCAACGAGCACGCTCGGTTTGTCGCGCGGCAGGTGCAGCACGATGAACACCGGCGGCCGCAAGCCGGGCGAGAGCGCGGGAAGCAGCGCGGTGAGCGCTTCGATGCCGCCGGCCGAGGCGCCGATGACCACCGCGTCAACGCGGCCGGCGAGATTCACAACTCGGCCCTCTTTTGAAATATCTTCTCGCCGGGCACGAAATCCAGGAATGCGTCGGCATGCGAGGAAAAACGCAGGGATTCCTTCGCGCCGATGCCGAGAAAACCTTGGCGGCACAACGCTTCACGAAACAGCCCGATCGCCCGATCCTGCAGAACGCGATTGAAGTAGATCAGAACATTGCGGCAGGAAACCAATTGCACCTCCGCGAACACGCTATCGGTCGCCAGGCTGTGATCCGAAAAGACGATATGATCCTTCAGCGACTTGTTGAAAACTGCCCGGCCATATGCGGCCGTGTAGTAGTCCGATAGAGACGTGCGGCCGCCGGATTTGCGGTGATTGGCCGTGAATCCGGCAATGCGCTCCACGTCATAAACTCCGGCCGCCGCCTTTTGCAGTGTGCCCGGATTGATATCGGTGGCATAGATGATGGTCTTGGACAACAGACCCTCCTCCTGCAGCAGAATCGCAAGCGAGTAGGCCTCCTCGCCCGCGCTGCAGCCGGCTACCCATACCTTGAGAAAGGGGTAGGTGCGAAGCAGGGGCACGACATGTTCACGCAACGCCAGAAAATACGCCGGATCGCGGAACATTTCACTCACCTGCACGGTGAGAAAATCCAATAACGCCGGGAACGTGGCTGAGTCGTGCACAACTTTGTCTTGAAGCTGCGACAGCGTGCGGCAATTGAAGCGTGTCAGGGCGGCGCGCAAGCGCCGCCGCAGCGATGCCGGCGCGTAGCCGCGAAAATCGTAGTGATAAATGTGATAAATGGCATCGATCAGGAGCCGGAACTCGACGTCAAATTCCCGTCCCGCCGCTGTGGCGGCGTTTACTTCGGCATCCATACGCGCACCAGCGACAGCAGCTTCTCCACATCCAGAGGCTTGGCGATATAGTCGTTTGCGCCGGCCGCCAGGCTCTTGTCGTGGTCATCGGCCATGGCCTTCGCCGTCAGTGCGATGATGGGCAGGTGCTTCCATTCGCCGCGCTTGCGGATTTCGCGCATGGCAGTCAGGCCGTCCATTTCGGGCATCATGATGTCCATTAGGACCAGGTCGATGCGCGCCGGTTCCTGCGACGACCGGGTCAGGACCTCGAGCGCTTCGCGGCCGTTGCGTGCAATGACGACCGTGATGCCCTTGGGTTCGAGCACGCTCGATAACGCAAATACGTTGCGCACGTCGTCTTCGACGATGAGCACGCGCCGCCCTTCAAGCGAGCTCTCCCGGTTGCGCGCCGATTTGAGCATCTGCTGGTGCTCCGGCGGCAATTTGGCCTCGACCTGGTGCAGAAACAGCGTGACCTCGTCCAGCAAGCGCTCCGGAGAGCGCGCGTCCTTGATGATGATCGACTTGGAATAGCGGCGCAGCCTCTGCTCTTCCTCGCGAGTCAGATCCCGGCCGGTGTAGATGATCACCGGCGGGAACGACACGTCATCCTGCAGCGACATCTTTTCCAATAGATCGTAACCGCTGAGGTCGGGCAGATTGAGGTCCACGACCATGCAATCGAAAGTCACGTCCTTCAGCTGCGCGAGCGCTTCGCCCGCGCTTGCCACGGCGGTTATCTGCACGTCGCCGTTGCTCAATAGATGACGGATGGTTTCCCGCTGGCGAGCATCGTCCTCGACCACCAGCACGCGCCGCACGACTTGCGAGAACTTGGCTTCCAGCCGCCGCAGCGCCTCCACCAGCTCTTCGCGCTTTGCCGGCTTCAACGCATAACCGATCGCGCCGAGTTCCATGGCCTCGCGCTTATAGTCGGATATCGAAACCATATGCACCGGGATATGGCGCGTGCGTGGATCGCGCTTCAGCCGATCGAGCACGCCGAGCCCGGAATGATCGGGAAGATTGACGTCCAGGAGAATGGCACTGGGGAGAAATTGGCCGGCAACCGTCAGTCCCTCATCAGCCGACGCCGCGGCGATGCACTGAAATCCCATTTCATGCACGAGATCGCGCAAGATCATCGCAAATGCAGGGTCGTCTTCGACCAACAGAATCACCCGGCCGCCCGGCGTAATCGTATTGCGATCATCGTCGGTCGCCGCCGGCACGGACTTTTCCACCGCGGCACTCGCCGGCGGCCTCGCGGGCCTCGACGCCCTGGCCCTTGCTTCCTGGGGCGGCGCGCCCAGGCTGAACGCGATCGGCAGCGTCAAGGTGAAAACGCTTCCCGCTCCGAGTTCGCTCTGCACGCTGAGCAACCCGCCCAGCAGGATCGCCAAATCCCGCGAAATCGACAGGCCGAGACCCGTGCCGCCGAATTTTCGGTGAATGCTGCCGTCAGCCTGTCGAAATGCCTCGAAGATGACTTCCTGCTGATGCGGCGCGATGCCGACGCCGGTGTCGCGCACCGCAAACGCCACGGATCCTTTCTGCGGAGAAAACACCCTGAGGACAACTTCGCCCTTTTCCGTGAATTTGAAGGCATTCGACAGCAGGTTCTTGAGAATTTGTCCCAGCCGCAGCGGATCCGTCTCGATCTGCTCGGGCACGCCGGGTTCGATCGAGCAGGAAAATCGCAGGCGATTCTGATCGGCGGTGGGTTGAAAGGTCTTGACGAGCCCCTCGATCGCGGCTGCCACCGAGACCCGCTCAGGCGTGAGCTCGACTTTCCCGGCCTCGATCCTCGACAGGTCGAGTACATCGTTGATCAATGCCAGCAAATCGTTGCCCGCGGAGGTGATGGTCTGGGCGAATTTCACCTGTGCGGCGGTCAAGTTGCCGTCCCGGTTGTCGGCGAGCAGTTTCGCAAGTATCAAGGTGGAGTTGAGCGGCGTGCGCAGCTCGTGGCTCATGTTCGCCAGGAACTCGCTCTTGTACTCGTTCGCCCTTTGCAGCTCGTCCGATCGGGCAGTCAGCACCGCGTGGGCCTGGGTCAATTCATCCCTCTGATGCGCGAGTTGCTGCGCCTGCTCCTCGAGCTGGGAATTGATCTGCTCGAGCTCCGCTTGTTGCGATTCGAGATTGGCCTGCGATTCCCGGAGGGCGCGGCCTTGCTCCTCGAGCTCCTCATTGCTGACGCGCAGCTCCTCCGTGCCGGCCTGCAGCTCTTCTGCCTGCTGCTGAGTCTCTTGCAGCAATTCCTCGAGGCGTTGCCGATCCTTCGCAGCGCGCACGGCGACCGCGATGGATTCGGAAGCACGCGACAGCAGCTCGCGTTGATCCGTATCGGTTGCGCCGAAAAATCCCAGTTCCAAAACCGCCTGGACGACGCCGTCGATGCTTGCCGGCACCACGACCAGTTCGTCCGGCGTGCCCGTACCGATGCCGGAAGTAATCGGCAGATAGCCGGCCGGCACGTCGCGTACTCGAAGCGCCCGCCTGTCCTTGGCCGCCTGACCCACCAATCCGTCGCCGGGGCGCACGGCAGCCACGCCGCCGTCTGCGGGAAGGGCATACGCGGCGAATCGCCGGTAACGGCCGCCCTCGGTAATGTAGACAGCGCCGACTTGCGCCTGGACAAAGCCCGCCAAGAAACCGAGCAGATTGTTGCCCAGTTTCTCGAGCGACTGATCGCCCTGCATTTGCTCGCTCAGGCCCATCTGTCCGGTTCTGATCCAGACCTGCGCTTGCCGGGCTCGGAAATCGCGCGACGCGACAATTGCGGCCCCGCCAATCAATAACAATAGGACTCCGGAGCCGCCCCAGGTCACCACCAGCGATATGGTCGCGGCCTTTTCCGACTGCCGGTTGCGCGTCGCGATCAACTCCCGCTCGGCCACTTCCATGTCCTCCGCAGCACTGCGAATGCGATCCATGTAGATCTTGCCGCGGTCGGTGTGGAGGATGGCGAGCGCCGCGTCGATCTTGCCGGCACGGCGTGCGGCGACGGTGGACTCCAATTCGGCCATCTTGAGTTTTGCAAGCGACTCGAGCGCGTCCAGCCGCCGTCGCTGCTCCGACCGGTCGTCGAGCAGCGCATGCAGGATCTTCAGATCATCGGGCAGCGCATCCTTCGCATCCGTGTACGGCGTGAGGTAGCTCTCCTCGCCGGTGAGCAAGAATCCACGTTGTCCCGTTTCAGCATCCTTCAACGTCGATAGCAGAGCTTCGAGACGCCCGAGTACTTGAACGCTTTGCGTGAGGTCGGCGCCGGTGGACATTGTTTGCCGCAAAGATTGGTAGGACAGCAAGGCGATGATCACCACCGCGACCACGGCCAGCAGAAATCCGATAAGCGTTTTCGGCGGCAAGGGCAGGCCGCCGCGCTGGACGCCAATGGAGTTCTTTGAGGGAGTACTGGGATCCATGGCGTCTCGATTGGCAGTGCTGGAAAGCTTACGTGAGAAGCCTAAGCGTGCCTGTAGGAAACGGCCGACATTTGGGCCTTTAGTTGCCCGAGCGCGTGCCGTTGCCGCGCTGAAATGACAACAGCAACAGAGCCGCGGCAAGCGCAATGTACGCGGCACAAAATTGACTGGCGACGCTGCGCGCCACGCCGTTCAACTGCGGCAACAGGTACGCGCTGCCATCGGGCCGGACCGGACGCCGAATGCGCCGATCAATACGGCGGCGAGCAATCCAAGGACCGACAAATTATCGACGACCAGACCCAGAAATCCATTAACGTCGCCGGGGACCAGCCGAAAATAGGAGGCCTGGGTGCCGCTAGTTCCCAAGATTGAGCAGCGCCGTGTTGCCGCCCGTCGCCGTGGTATTGACCGTGAGCGTGCGTTCATTCGCGAAGCGCGCCAGATAATGCGGACCGCCCGCCTTCGGACCCGTGCCTGAAAGTCCGTTGCCGCCAAAGGGCTGCACACCCACCACGGCCCCGATCATGTTGCGATTGACATAGGTATTGCCGATCGAGGTGTCCGCGAAGACTTCCCGCCAGAACGACTCCAACCTCGTTTGTACACCCAGGGTGAGCCCGTAGTGGCTCGCGCGAATCGCCTGCAGAACCTTTTGTATGTCGCTCGATCGATACCGCACGACGTGCAAAATGGGGCCGAATTCCTCGTGAGTCAGCTGGCCCGCGGTATCGAGCTCGATGAGATGCGGCGCGAAGAAGCTGCCGTGAGCGTGCGCTTCACCGAGTACACAGGCTTTCACGATCCGTGCTTCCTTGCGCATCCGCTCCGCATGCTGCGCCAGGCCGTCGCGGGCGGCTGCATTGATGACCGGCCCCACATCGGTTTGAAGATCGGCAGGATCACCGATGAGCAGCTCATCCATGGCGCCCGAAATCATCTCCAATACGGAATCGGCGATTTCCTCCTGCAGGAACAACAGCCGCAGCGCGGAACAGCGCTGCCCGGCGCTCATGAATGCCGAACTCACCACATCGTCCACGACTTGCTCAGGCAGTGCGGTCGAATCCACGATCATCGCGTTCAAGCCGCCGGTCTCGGCAATCAATGGCACGATGATTCCGCCCCGGGCGGCCATCGAGCGATTGATCGTCAAGGCCGTTGCCGTCGAGCCGGTCATCGCCACGCCCGCGAGGGCCGGATGCGCCAGCGCCACTTCGCCGAACAAGCGTCCCGGGGTGGGAATCAAATGCAGTGCCTGCGGCGGGATCCCCGCCGCGTGCAGCAAGCGAACAAATCGGGCGGCGATCAACGGCGTGGGTTCGGCGGGTTTGGCCACGACGGTGTTGCCTGCCGCGAGCGCCGCGGTCACCTGGCCCGCAAAAATGGCGAGCGGGAAATTCCACGGGCTGATGCAGGCGAACACGCCGCGCCCTTGCAGCGTCAACTCGTTGACTTCGCCGGTGGGGCCCTCGAGGCGCTCTGGATTCGCAAATTGCTTGCGTGCGCGCAGCGCATAGTAACGGCAATAGTCGACGGCCTCGCGCACCTCCGCAATGGCATCCGAGATGGTCTTGCCGGCTTCGCGCACCAGAAGTTCGTGAAAAGCCGCGCGATCGGATTCAAGCAATTCGGCGGCCTTTTCCAGGCAATTCGCCCGCGCATCGCCGCCGCTCGCATTCCATTTCGGCTGCGCTGCCTCACCCGCATCGAATGCGCTTTTGATCTCATCCGGCGTCGCGTCGCGCGTCACTCCGACCTGCTCGCGCCGGTCAGCCGGATTGGTCACCGGATGAACGGCGCCCGCCAACAACCGGCCGTTGACGATCGGGCCGGCGGCCGGCGCATCGCCGGGCTTTTTCCCGCGATTCGCCGCAAGCTCGCCGCGCAGAGTCTGCAATTCGCCCGGATCGCCTAGATCGACGCCGCGGGAATTGCGGCGATCGGAATACAAGGCACCCGGTACCGGAAGACGCGGATGCGCGTACGACTCGAAGCGTTCGAGCTCCGAGATCGGATCGCGGACAATCTCCGCCACCGGCACTTCTTCATCCATGAAACGATTCACGAACGACGTATTGGCGCCGTTCTCGAGCAGCCGGCGCACGAGGTAGGCCAGCAGGTCCTTGTGCTCGCCCACCGGCGCATACACCCGCACCCGCGGGAAATTCGCGACTTGGCGGGCGGCTTCGGCGTACAGCAGCCGCCCCATGCCATGCAGGCGCTGAAATTCATAATTTGCGCCCGGCGGCGCCAACTGCAGCACCGCGGCGATGCTGTGCGCGTTATGCGTGGCGAACTGCGGATAGATCAGGTTCGAGTGCTTGAACAATCGGCCCACGCAGGCCAAATAGGACACATCGGTGGTGACCTTGCGGGTGTAAACCGGGTAGCCATTGAGGCCACGTTCTTGAGCGCGTTTGATTTCAGAGTCCCAGTAAGCACCCTTCACCAGGCGCGCCGTCATTCGTCTCCCGCACTGCTCGGCAACCGCCGCGACCCAGTCGATCACGTCCAGGGCGCGTTTACCGTACGCCTGCACGGCCAGCCCGAGCCCAGGCCAATCGCGGGTGACCGGATCCTTGGCCAACGCTTCGATCACATCCAACGAGAGATCGAGACGATCCGCTTCCTCGGCGTCAATGGTGAGTTGAATGCCCAGCCGTGCGGATTGCCGCGCAAGATCGAGCACCTGGGGTACCAGTCTTTGCATGACGCGCTCATGCTGCAGCAGGCCGTAGCGAGGCTCCAGCGCCGAGAGCTTGATGGAGATGCTCGAGACGTCGTGAACCGGACGCCCGCGCGCCGTCGCGCCGATCACATCGATGGCATGCTGATACGACTGCAGGTAGCGTTTCGCGTCGTGCAGCGTGCGCGCCCCTTCCCCCAACATGTCGAAGGAGCACAGCCCCACATCCGCTTCGCGGGCGCTGCGCGCCAATGCTTCCTCGATGCTGCGCCCCACCACGAATTCACCGCCGATGATTTTCATGGCTCGGCGCACGGCAAGACGCACCAGAGGCTCGCCCGCCTTGCGGGTCAGTTTGCGCATCCATCCGGCCGCGTCGGTCTTGATGGTGGGATCCAGATCCAGGATGCCGCCCGTGAGCATCAAGCCCCAGGTCGAGGCGTTGACAAACAGCGACTCCGATTCACCCGCATGCGAGGACCAGTCGCCGGTTGCAAGCTTCTCCGCAATCAATCGATCTGCGGTCACATCATCGGGAATGCGCAGCAGTGCCTCTGCAATGCACATGAGAGCAATCCCCTCCTGATTCGACAATCCGAATTCTTGCAGGAAGGCATCGAGGAACGGGCGCTCGTCGCGCCGCGCGCGCGCGCCCTCGACCAGTCCCATGGCAACCGCCACGGCGCGATGCCGCGCCCCGCCGGTCAGATCCAGGTTGTGCAACAGCCGCATGACCGCCTGGTCCTCGGGCCACGCCCCGTGTTCTCTGATGGTCTGACGCAGGGATTCCAGGATGTCGCTGATGGGAGGCTGTGGGAGAGTGGCGGCCATAGAATGGTTAATTTTACTAACTTATGGTCGCAATAAACACTGCACTTGCAGCTGTTTTATCCGCCGCTATTCTGTTAAGCCGTGCGCTGCCCTGAGACAGGACGGCAAGATCCCAAGGCGGAAGTCTGACCGGTTCGCCGTCACCGGATTCGATCGACAACGTGTCCTCAAGGCTGAAAATCAGGGTGATTTGCCCGGGACCGGCTTCCACCGGCAAATTCCGGCCGAGCCGTTCGAGGCGCGCTGGGGCTCGCAGCGACTTCGACACCATGAGATTCAAGTCCATGCATGCGCCGTCGAGAAGCTCGCAGTGGACCGGCATACCCCCGTCAAATTGCAGCCAATCGCCGACTTTGTGCAATGCCCGATGCTCACCGCCATCAAACTTGAGTGCGATGCCCTGCCCCTGCAGCAACACCATATACCGGTCGTATCCTGTGAAATCAGAGAAGGGCCCGGATGAGTCGATTTGCGCCAAGCTGACGCGCCAGGAGAACGGATCGCCCGTCGGCGGCCGGCGAATCGCCTCATAGGTCATACCGCCCCCATTTTTCCAAGGCAGCGGCACAAACGAGGCGCGCGGGATGATCGAGAGCCGCAAACCCATGAATATCCAACTCCCTGACAGACCCGCTATGCTAACCGCTCGTTCGAAGGACAGGCAGGCCGGGTGAATAAAAAGCGCTTCGATTTGGTGATCTTTGATTGCGACGGCGTGCTGGTCGACAGCGAATTGATCACCAACAGAGTATTCGTTCGGATGCTGAATGAATTGGGGCTTTCGCTGTCGCTCGAGGATATGTTCGAGCAATTTGTCGGGCGCTCGATGCCGCAATGCCTGGCTCTGGTCACCGGTCTGCTGGGGCGGCCGGTCCCGGACGATTTCTTGGAGCAGTTTCAGCGCCGCTCGGAGGCCGCGTTGAGATCGGAACTCAAAGCCGTCGCCGACATCGAGACTGTCTTGGCGGCGCTGAACATGCCCTTCTGCGTAGCCTCCAGCGGCACGCACGAAAAGATGCAGACGACCTTGGGAGTGACCGGCCTGTTGCCGCAATTTGCGGGAAAAATCTACAGTGTTACCGAGGTCGCCAGGAGCAAACCGTACCCCGACGTCTTCTTGCATGCGGCCAGCCGGCAAGGTGTCGCACCTGAAGCCTGCGCGGTGATTGAAGATACCCCCACCGGTGTGCGCGCGGGCGTTGCCGCCGGAATGACGGTCTTCGGCTACTGTGCGCTCACGCCCCGAGCCAGTCTCATCTCGGCCGGCGCGCACCACACCTTCGAGCACATGCGCGAGCTCCCCGATCTGCTGGCGATCAGCTAAATGGCGGGACTCTAGCTCTTCCAGAATGTGATGAGCACGAAGACTATCGCGATGATGGTCAACCCCAGGTGCCCCAGGGCGGCATGCGATTCGGCGAGCAGGTCATTGGGCTCGGGTTCACGGGGTATCAAGCGGGCGAAGGCGGAAAGAAACAGCATGCCCCCAGAATAATGGCGCGCGCGGATAAAAACGTGATTCGAGTCACGACTCTCCAAACCCGGTTGAGGCATTTGAAGGCCAATGGCCTGATCAGGCGTTCTCGTCCTCGTCGTCGCGTTCAAACTCTTCCGGGGCTTCGGTTTTGTCGCTGCGTTCGCGGATCGGCGCCTCATTTTCATCCGGCCGCTCATCAGCAGGGTCGTCATCGTCGTCCACGGTGCCGGTGGTTGGCGGCGTGACAGCGTCACCTTCTTGAAGCGACATCAGCTCGAGCAGTTCCGGATCTTCTTCAGTCTTCATGGCGCACCCCCGTATGTGTTCAGACCGAGCCTGCGCCTATATGATGTCCACGGTCTGTCAGAGAACAGGAGACTTGCCCGGTGAACACTCTTACACGAAGAGTTGCCGCGGCTGCGGCCGCTGTGTTTCCCGTTGCCGCGCTCCTGGCGCAAGTCGTACCGCCGGCCGCCATCGATCAATTCGCGCAGCTGCAGCAAGACTTGCGCGGCAGTCACGGCGACACCGGCGCATATCGGGCCCTTTCCAAGACCCTGTACGCCTTTCTCAATGGTTCACCGCGCGCCACATTGCAGTTGATGAGCGCGCAAGCTGCATCGGACCCAGACGAGGCGTTGCGCAGCTTTGCGCAATTCGTGGCCATGGGTCAGGCGGGCGAAGAAGTGTTGAAATCGAAATCCTTCGATCCGCTGCGCGCTTTGCCCAAGTATCGGCAAATTCAATCCGACATGGCCGCAAATGCCGTTCCAAAGTCCTCCGCCAGCGAAGTGTTCGCGCTGCAATCCACGGCGCGGGTTCCCGAGGACATCGACTTCGATGCGCCCAGCAAGCTCTTCTACGTCAGCACGGTACTCGGCAGGCAGATCCTGCAGGTGGACCTGTCGGGCCGCATGAAATTGTTCGCCGGCGCCCCGGATCACTGGCCCATGATGGCGCTGAAGGTCGACTCGAAACGGCGCGTGTTGTGGGCGACCGAAGTGGCGCTGGACGGCTTCGCATCCGCCCCGAAGGAGGATTGGGGAAGATCGGCGATCCTGCAATTCGACCTGCGCTCGGGAAAACTGCTGCACCGTATCGAAGGTCCTCCCAAGGCCGCGCTGGGCGATATGGCGCTCAGCCGCGACGGCGATGCGCTCGTTTCCGATGGCGAACATGGCGGCGTGTACCGGATCGATCGCAGCAGCTTGGCGGTAGAGCGCATTGACGCCGGCCAATTCATATCGCCGCAGACGCCGGCGGCGCTTCCGGACGGCAAACACATTCTCGTACCGGATTACGTGCGCGGCATTGGCGTGCTGGACCTCGATACCAAGCAGGTGGCGTGGATACCCACCGAAGGCAAGCACGCCTTGAGCGGCATCGACGGCTTGTATGCGGTGGGCAATCTGTTGCTCGCCACGCAGAACGGCACCTCGCCGGAAAGGGTGGTGCGCTTTGCGCTGAATGAATCCAACACCCGCGTTATTTCCGAAGAAACTCTGGAACGCGCGACGCCGACGCTGGGCGATCCGACCCATGGCGTCGTCGTCGGCAATGACTTCTACTACATCGCGAATTCAGGCTGGGATGCGCTCGATGATCACGGCAACCTGCTGAAGGGCAAGGAATTGCCCACCGCTCGAGTCATGCGCACGAAAATCACCTGACGGTCGGTCCGGCCAACGGCAGCACGTCCTCGACGAGATGAACCAAGACGCGTCCGGGCTCCTCCACTTCGATCATATGGGCGGAATTCTCAAACCAGACGAAGCCCTTCTTGGGCGCCTGAACGCGCTTGAACCAATCGGCGGTGACCTGCGACGGCGTGGTCAGATCGTGGCGCCCCTCGAACATGAATATCGGGCACCGGTACCGGGTTACGCCGCTAAAGTTGAAATTCACCAGATCCGGCAAGAGCCGCGGCAGCGATAATTCCGCCCCCTGATCGATGGCGGCGACGTCGGTCAGGGAGTAGTCCGGTGAAAGCTCCGCCAAATCGGAATAGTAGGACAATCCCTTGCGGCCGTAGGTCAAACCGCCGAAGGACACGGACCACTTGCGCTCGAGGTTGATCTTTTCCAGGGGGATCGAGCCATCGGTTTCGGGGTACGGCGCGATGGATTTCAGTTCGCTGACCGCGGCAGCGTTGTTTTGAGCCTCCGCGAGCTTGAGCGTCAGCTGGTAACCGAGCCGCTCGTTGTCCTTTGTGTTGATGACCTGGCCCATGCCGATATACGCGTACAGCCATTGCGGATGTTCATGGGCCAGGGTCAGGCCGACCAAGCTGCCCCATGAGTGGCCGATGACGAATACCTTGTCCTTGGCGTATCGCTGCCTTAAGAATTGCACCAGCTCGGCCGCGTCCTCGCTGATCCGCGCGAGCGACAGAGTGGGGCCGACCACAGCCGGATCGTTTGCCGCGTAGGATTTCCCGGAACCGCGCTGATCCCATTGAACCACCGTGAAATAATCTTCCCAGTCGCCTTGCCAGGTCCAGCTGGTCGGCATTTCCGGAGAAGCCGGTCCGCCATGGATCATGAGAATGATGGGATTGCGGCGGTCGCGGCCTCGCACGGAGATCCACTGCTTGCTGCCGCCGAGGGGGATCTCGAGACGCTCATCGACACCTGAGGGCGAGACGATCTTGCGCCACTTTTCAACGATCGCGGTCGCATGCTCGCGCGTGAAAGCCGGAGCGGGACCGTCCGCGGACTGTGCCTGCAACGCCGCGAGCAGCAGCGCGAGCCCCATCACCTTATATCCCGTAATTTTCATGAATATCCTCAAAATTCAGCCAAAAAAAAGGCCTCGAACCCATGAGGGTAAGAGGCCATATTTTTTTTAAATGCTTCTTATTGCTCTATTCTGCAGCTTCCGTGTCCCCCGCCGGTACCGCATCGTCTGAGTCGCCCATTCCGCCGCTGACATCCATGAAACTGCGGCGGCGGCTGTCATCCGAAGCGCGTCGACGTCGGGCATGATACGCGAAGCCGGTTCCCGCGGGAATCAGGCGGCCGACGATGACGTTTTCCTTAAGGCCGCGCAGATCGTCCTTGAGGCCCCGAACCGCCGCCTCGGTGAGGACGCGGGTGGTCTCTTGGAACGATGCCGCCGAAATGAAGGATTCGGTCGCCAGTGACGCCTTGGTGATACCCAAGAGCAGCGGTTCCCAGGTCGACTGGTGCTTGCCCTCGATCTTCTGCTTCGCAATGACGTCGAGCAGTCTGCCGCGATCCATCTGTTCGCCGCGCAGCAGCGCCGAATCCCCGGCATCCAACACTTCGATCTTGCGCAGCATCTGCCGCACGATGACTTCAATGTGCTTGTCGTTGATCTTCACGCCCTGCAAGCGGTACACGTCCTGGATTTCGCGCACCAGATAGTTCGCCAGCGCCTCGACCCCTTGCAGCCGCAGAATGTCATGCGGGTTGGGCTCGCCGTCGGCGATGACTTCGCCCTTCTCCACCTGTTCGCCTTCGAACACGTTGAGATGGCGCCACTTCGGGATCAGCTCCTCGTACTTGTCCGTACCTTCGTTGGTGATGATCAAGCGGCGCTTGCCCTTGGTTTCCTTGCCGAAGCTCACCGTGCCCGAACGTTCCGCAAGAATCGCGGAGTCCTTCGGCTTGCGGGCTTCGAACAAGTCCGCCACCCGCGGCAGACCGCCGGTGATGTCGCGAGTCTTCGAAGACTCTTGGGGGATACGCGCAATGACGTCGCCCACCGACACCTTGGAACCGTCTTCCAGGCTTACGATCGCGCCCGCGGGCAGCGCATAGACGGCCGGAATGTCGGTATTGGCAAAGGTGACTTCCTTGCCCTTGGCATTGGTCAATCGCACCACCGGGCGCAGGTCCTTGCCGCCGGAACCGCGCTGCTTCGGATCCAACACCACGGTGCTGGTGAGGCCGGTGACGTCGTCCACCTGCGACGTGACGGTGATGCCGTCGACGAAGTCGGAGAACTTGATCATACCGGCCACTTCGGTGACCACGGGGTGAGTGTGCGGATCCCAGTTGGCAACCGCCTGTCCCGCCGTGACGACGTCCGCGTCGTTTACGGTGATGGTGGCGCCGTACGGAATCTTGTAACGCTCCCGCTCGCGGCCGAACTCATCCACCACGCCCAACTCGCCGGATCGCGACACTGCGACCAGATGGCCCTTCTCATGGCGTACGGTCTTGATGTTATGCAGGCGAATCGTGCCCTTGCTCTTGACTTCGACGCCGTTGGCCGCCGCCGCTCGCGAGGCCGCGCCGCCGACGTGGAAGGTGCGCATGGTCAGCTGCGTGCCCGGCTCGCCGATCGATTGGGCCGCGATGACGCCGACCGCTTCGCCGATGTTGATGCGATGTCCGCGGCCCAGGTCGCGGCCGTAGCACTGCGCGCAAACGCCATAGCGCGTTTCGCAGGTGATGGGCGAACGCACCATGACCTGATCGACACCCATCTTTTCCAGGAGCTTGACCAGCTTCTCGTCGATCAGTACACCGGCCTTGACCAGCACTTCGCCGCTCGACGCGACCACGACATCTTCGGAGACCACACGGCCCAGCACGCGCTCGCCCAAGCCTTCAACCACATCGCCGCCTTCGACGATCGGGGTGATGGACAGGCCGTTCACCGTACCGCAATCGATTTCCGTGACGACCAGATCCTGCGCCACGTCGACCAAACGACGGGTCAGGTATCCGGAGTTCGCGGTCTTCAACGCGGTGTCGGCGAGGCCCTTGCGCGCGCCGTGCGTCGAGATGAAGTACTGCAGTACGTTCAAGCCTTCGCGGAAGTTCGCCGTGATCGGCGTTTCGATGATGGAGCCGTCCGGCTTCGCCATCAGGCCGCGCATGCCGGCCAGCTGACGAATCTGCGCGGCGGAACCGCGAGCGCCCGAATCGGCCATCATGAAGATCGAATTGAACGACTTCTGACGGACCTTGTTGCCCTTGTTGTCGGTGACCTCGTCGGTTCCCAGCTTTTCCATCATGGCCTTGGCCACTTGGTCGTTGGTGCGCGACCAGATGTCGACCACCTTGTTGTAGCGTTCGCCGTTGGTGACGAGACCGGAGGAGTACTGCTCCTGGATCTCCTTCACCTCTTTTTCCGCGGTCGCCAGGATCTTGATCTTCTGCTGCGGTACGACCATGTCGTCGACGCCGATCGATACGCCGGCGCGCGTCGCGTACTGAAAGCCGGTGTACATCAGCTGATCGGCAAACACGACCGTTTCCTTCAATCCCACGGTGCGATAGCACGCGTTGATCGTCGCGGAAATGATCTTCTTGGTCATATCCTGGTTGATGGCGTCGAACGACAGGCCCTTCGGCAGAATTTCGGACAGCAAAGCGCGGCCCGCGGTGGTATCGACCACGCGCACGTTCTTGACCAGTTGGCCGCTGGCGTCGCGGATGTGCTCGACCAGACGCACTTTGACCTTCGCTTGAAGATCAATATTGCGGCTTTCGTAGGCACGATGCACTTCAGCCACGTCGCCGAACGCCATGCCCTCGCCCTTTGCGCCCACGCGCTCGCGGGTCATGTAGTACAGGCCGAGCACCACGTCCTGCGACGGAACGATGATCGGTTCGCCGTTCGCGGGCGAGAGGATGTTGTTGGAGGACATCATGAGCGCGCGCGCTTCGAGCTGTGCCTCGATGGACAGCGGCACGTGGACGGCCATTTGGTCGCCGTCGAAGTCGGCGTTGAACGCGCCGCAGACCAGCGGGTGCAGCTGGATCGCCTTGCCCTCGATCAGCACGGGCTCGAACGCCTGAATGCCGAGGCGGTGCAGGGTCGGTGCGCGATTCAAGAGCACCGGATGTTCGCGGATCACCTCTTCGAGGATGTCCCATACTTCCGGTCCTTCGCGCTCAACCAGACGCTTCGCCGCCTTGATGGTCGAGGCTTCGCCGCGCAGCTGCAGCTTGGAGAAGATGAACGGCTTGAACAATTCCAGCGCCATTTTCTTCGGCAATCCGCACTGATGCAGACGCAGCGTGGGACCCACGACGATGACCGAACGGCCCGAGTAATCGACGCGCTTGCCCAAGAGGTTCTGACGGAACCGGCCCTGCTTGCCCTTGATCATGTCGGCCAAGGACTTCAACGGTCGCTTGTTGGTGCCCGTGATGGCACGGCCGCGGCGGCCGTTGTCGAGCAGCGCATCCACCGCTTCCTGCAACATGCGCTTTTCGTTGCGCACGATGATATCCGGCGCGTTGAGTTCCAGCAGCCGGCGCAGACGGTTATTGCGGTTGATGACGCGGCGATACAGATCGTTCAGGTCGGAGGTCGCAAACCGGCCGCCGTCGAGCGGCACCAACGGACGCAGGTCGGGCGGCAGCACCGGCAGAACGGTGAGCACCATCCATTCCGGCTTGTTGCCCGACTCCATGAACGCTTCGATCAGCTTCAGGCGCTTCGACAGGCGCTTGATCTTGGTCTCGGAGTTCGTGTTCGCCATGTCCTCGCGGACCTTCACGACCTCGGAGGGCAGATCCATGGACTTGAGCAGTTCATGAACCGCTTCGGCGCCCATGCGCGCGTCGAACTCGTCGCCGTGCTCTTCGATGGACTCCAGGTACATCTCATCGGTCAGCAATTGGCCGCGCTGCAGCGAGGTCATGCCCGGATCGACGACCACGAAGGCCTCGAAATACAGCACGCGCTCGATTTCGCGCAGGGTCATGTCGAGCATCAAACCGATGCGCGACGGCAGCGACTTCAGGAACCAGATGTGCGCGGTGGGGCTTGCCAGCTCGATGTGTCCCATGCGCTCGCGGCGCACCTTTGACTGGGTCACTTCGACGCCGCACTTCTCGCACACCACGCCCCGATGCTTCAGGCGCTTGTACTTGCCGCAAAGGCACTCGTAGTCCTTCACAGGTCCGAAGATCTTCGCGCAGAACAGGCCGTCGCGTTCCGGCTTGAAGGTGCGGTAGTTGATGGTCTCCGGCTTTTTGACCTCGCCGTAAGACCAAGAGCGGATCATGTCCGGCGAGGCAAGACCGATCTTGATCGAATCGAAATTCTCGACCGGTACTTGCTGCTTGAACAATTTGAGTAAGTCTTTCATTGATTAGGCCTCGCTCTCTAGTTCGATGTTGATGGCCAAGGAACGTATCTCCTTCACCAAGACATTGAACGATTCCGGCATGCCGGCTTTCATTTCATGGTTGCCGTCGACAATCGCCTTGTACATCTGCGTGCGCCCGTTGACGTCATCCGACTTGACGGTGAGCATTTCCTGCAGGGTGTACGCGGCGCCATACGCCTCCAGCGCCCACACTTCCATTTCGCCGAACCGCTGACCGCCGAATTGCGCCTTGCCGCCCAACGGTTGCTGGGTGACCAAGCTGTACGGTCCCGTGGAACGCGCATGCATCTTGTCGTCGACCAAGTGATTGAGCTTCAGCATGTACATGTAGCCCACCGTGACCGGACGTTCGAACTGCTCGCCGGTGCGGCCGTCGTGCAGCGTGGTTTGACCGGATGTCGGCAGGTCGGCCAGCGTAAGCAGATTCTTGATCTCCTCCTCACTGGCGCCGTCGAAAACCGGCGTCGCCATCGGCACGCCCTTTTTCAAGTTGTTGGCCAACTCGATGACTTCGGCGTCGCTCATGGACTTGATGTCTTCCTTCTGGCCGCCGGTCTCGTTGTAGACGTGTCCCAGGAATTTGCGCAGTTCAACGATGGCGTGCTGCGCTTCCAGCATCTTGCCGATCTTCGCGCCCAAACCCTTCGCCGCCCAACCCAAGTGGGTCTCGAGAATCTGCCCGATGTTCATGCGTGAAGGAACGCCCAATGGGTTCAACACGATGTCCACCGGCGTGCCGTCGGCCATGTACGGCATGTCTTCCACCGGAACGATGGAGGAGATCACACCCTTGTTGCCATGGCGGCCCGCCATCTTGTCGCCAGGCTGTACGCGGCGCTTCACCGCCAGGTACACCTTGACCATCTTGAGCACGCCCGGGGCCAGATCATCGCCCGCGGTGATCTTGGCCCGCTTCTCCTCGAAGCGCTTTTCAAACGCCTTGCGCTGACCCTTCAGACGCTCGGAGACCGTCTCCAGCTGCGTGTTGACCTCTTCCTCTTTGAAGCGAATCTCGAACCACTGCTCGCGCGGCAGGTCCACGAGATACGCATCATCAATCTGCGTACCCGACTTGATCTTCTTCGGACCGGCTTCGGCAGCCTTGCCCTCGATCATGCCGCGCACGCGCTGGAACAAATCGTCTTCCAGAATGCGCTGCTGATCGGCCAAGTCCTTGCGCACCCGCTCGAGTTCGGACTTCTCGATCGCCAGGGCGCGCGAATCCTTCTCCACGCCGTCGCGCGTGAACACGCGCACGTCGATCACAGTGCCGTCCATGCCGGGAGGCACTCGCAGCGAGGTGTCCTTCACGTCGGACGCCTTCTCGCCGAAGATCGCCCGCAGCAGCTTCTCTTCCGGCGTCAGCTGGGTCTCGCCCTTCGGCGTGACCTTGCCCACCAGGATGTCGCCGGCGCGTACTTCCGCCCCGATGAAGGCAATGCCGGCCTCGTCGAGTTTCGCCAGCGCCGAGTCGCCCACGTTGGGGATATCGGCGGTGATCTCTTCAGGACCCAACTTGGTGTCGCGCGCGACGCAGGTCAGTTCCTCGATGTGAATGGTCGTGAAGCGATCTTCCTCGACCACGCGCTCCGAGATCAGGATGGAGTCCTCGAAGTTGTAGCCGTTCCAAGGCATGAAGGCCACCAGCAGGTTCTGGCCGAGCGCGAGCTCGCCCAGATCCGTCGAGGGACCGTCCGCCAGCACGTCGCCGCGCTTGATCGCGTCGCCGGCATTCACCAGCGGGCGCTGGTTGATGCAGGTGTTCTGGTTCGAGCGCGTGTACTTGGTGAGCGAATAGATGTCGACGCCCGGTTCGCCGGCGGTCGTTTCATCGTCGTTCACCCGCACCACGATGCGCGAGGCATCGACCGAGTCGACACTGCCGCCGCGCCGCGCGACCACGGTGACGCCGGAGTCGATTGCCACGGCGCGTTCCATGCCGGTCCCCACCAGCGGGGTTTCCGAACGCAGGGTCGGCACCGCCTGGCGCTGCATGTTCGATCCCATGAGGGCGCGATTCGCGTCGTCATGTTCCAGGAACGGAATCAGGGAGGCGGCCACCGAAACGATCTGCTTCGGCGACACGTCCATGTAATGGATCTTGTCGGGCGCAGACAAGGTGAACTCGTTCTGCGTGCGGCAGGAGATCAAGTCATCCGTGAACTCACCCTTCTCGTTCAAGGTCGCGTTCGCCTGCGCGATCACGTATTGGCCTTCTTCGATGGCCGACAGGTAATCGATCTTGTCGGTCACCTTGCCGTTGGCAACGCGCCGATACGGAGTCTCGAGGAATCCGTAGTCATTGGTGCGGGCATACACGGCGAGCGAGTTGATCAGGCCGATATTTGGTCCTTCCGGCGTTTCGATCGGGCACACCCGGCCGTAGTGCGTCGGATGCACGTCGCGAACTTCGAATCCGGCGCGCTCGCGCGTCAGGCCGCCTGGGCCAAGCGCCGAAACGCGGCGCTTGTGCGTAACTTCCGAGAGCGGGTTGTTCTGGTCCATGAACTGCGACAGCTGCGAGGAGCCGAAGAATTCCTTCACCGCGGCCGCCACCGGCTTCGCGTTGATCATTTCCTGCGGCATGATCGGTTCGCTTTCGGCAATCGTCAGGCGCTCCTTCACGGCGCGCTCGACGCGCACCAAGCCGATGCGGAAGGCGTTTTCCGCCATCTCGCCGACGCTGCGGACGCGGCGGTTGCCCAGGTGATCGATGTCGTCCACATGGCCGTTGCCGTTGCGGATGTCGATCAACGTCTTCATGACCTCGATGATGTCTTCTTTGCTGAGCACGCCCGAACCCGTGATTTCCTCGCGGCCCACGCGGCGGTTGAACTTCATGCGGCCGACCGGCGACAGGTCATAGCGCTCGCCGTTGAAGAACAGGTTTTGGAACAGGTTCTCGGCCGCATCCTTGGTCGGCGGCTCGCCGGGACGCATCATGCGATAGATTTCCACCAGCGCCTCGAGGCGGGTCTTGGTGGGATCGATGCGCAGCGTGTCCGAAATATAGGGACCGCGGTCCAGGTCGTTCACATACAGCGTGCGAATCGAGGTGATGCCGCTCTCAATGAGCTTGGCCACCGTGGGAACGGTGAGAATTTCGTTGGCCTTCGCCAAAATCTCGCCGGTTTCCGTGTTGACGATGTCATGCGCCAGCACCTTGCCCTGGACGTATTCGGTGGGCACCGGCAGACGCTTGACGCCGGCTTCCTCGAGTTCCTTGACGTGGCGCGCCGTAATGCGGCGGCCTTCCTCGACAATGACCTTCTTGCCGACGCGGATTTCGAACGCGGCAGTTTCGCCGCGCAGACGCTGCGGGATGATCTCGAATTCGATCTCTTTCTTCGACAGATGAAACACGTTCTTGTCGAAGAAGATGTCGAGGATCTGCTCTTCGGTCAGCCCGAGCGCGCGCAGGATGATGGTCACCGGCAATTTGCGGCGGCGATCGATGCGGGCGAACACACAGTCCTTCGGGTCAAACTCGAAGTCCAGCCACGAGCCGCGATACGGAATGATGCGGGCGGAGAACAACAGCTTGCCCGACGAGTGGGTCTTGCCGCGGTCGTGATCGAAGAACACGCCCGGGCTGCGATGCAGCTGCGAGACGATGACGCGCTCGGTGCCGTTGATGATGAAGGTGCCGTTATCCGTCATGAGCGGCAATTCGCCCAGGTACACCTCTTGCTCGCGCACGTCCTTGACGGGCTTCTTGGCGCCGCTGGCCTCCTTGTCGAGCACCACCAGGCGCACTTTCACGCGCAGCGGAGCCGCGTAGGTCAGTCCACGCAGTTGGCATTCCTTGACGTCGAATACCGGTTCGCCCAGGCGATAACTCACGTACTCGAGCGTCGCGTTCCCGGAGTAGCTGGAAATGGGGAACACGCTGTCAAACGCGGCATGCAAGCCGATCTCATCGCGTTTGGATTCCGCAGTATCCGCCTGCAAGAATCGCCGGTACGAATCCAATTGGATCGCCAGCAGGTACGGCGTACCGAGGATGCTCGGCCGCTTACCAAAGTTCTTACGAATGCGCTTCTTTTCGGTGAACGAATAGGCCATGAGATGAACCCTTCCTAGGCGCTTACGCGCCAATTTCCAGGCGCTTGCGCGCCAAATTTCCAGGCGCTTCGCGCCACACTCAACGGGGTCGAAGCGACCCCGTCTGAAAAATCAAAATCAAAGGCGCAGCCGACGGCTGCCGCGTATTTCAGCGGCAACCATCGAACTGCGCATATCGGCAATAGTCACTACTTGATGGCAGCCTTGGCGCCCGCGGCCTCGAGCTTCGTCTTGATAGCGTCGGCATCCGCCTTCGGAATGCCTTCCTTGACCGTTGAAGGCGCGCCTTCAACCAAGTCCTTCGCTTCCTTCAAGCCCAAACCGGTGATTTCGCGGATGACCTTGATGACGCCGACCTTGTTGGCGCCGAACTCGGTCATGGTCACGGTGAATTCGGTCTGCGCTTCCGCAGCCGGGGCCGCCGCGCCGCCGCCGCCGCCCGCCGCTGCCGCCGCAACCGGTGCCGCCGCAGTGACGTTGAACTTCTTTTCCATATCGGCAATCAGCTCGACCACTTCCATGACCGACATCTTGGAAATTGTGTCGAGGATTTCGTCTTTCGTAACAGCCATTATCGTCTCCAAAAAAATATGGGTTTGTTTAAACCCGAATCAGGATTATTTCGCCGCCGCCTCAGCGCTCTTCTTGGCTTCAAGAACAGCAGCCAACGTCCGCACCAACTTCGAGTTGGGGGCAGCCAACGTACCAACGAACTTCGCAATCGGCGCCTTGAGCACACCCAGCATCTTCGATAACGCCTGCGCACGCGTGGGCAATGAAGCCACCCGCTCGAGTGAATCGGCCTTGAGCAGCTGCCCGCCCAAGGAGACGATCGTCGTCACCAATTTGTCGTTGTCCTTGGAAAATGCCTTGACGATGCGGGCGGCAGCGCCCGGATCGTCGTTGGAAAATGCCAGGACAATGGGTCCTTTCAACGCCGGAGAAATGCACTCGAAAGAAGTGCCGGCAACCGCCTTGCGCGCGAGCGTGTTCTTGACGATCCGCAGATAGACCCCTTCCTTGCGCGCCTTGGCGCGAAGGTCGGTCATCTGCGTCACGGTCAAGCCACGGTTCTCAGCGCCCACCACAGACAGGGCTTTCGCCGCGACTGCGTTGACTTCTGCCACCACGACTTTCTTCTCTTCTAACTTGAGTGCCACTAAGGTTCCCCTTAAGAGAAGCGTCACACATCAGATACGGGCGCCGCCGCCTGTATCCACCCTTGAGTACCTGAGTACTCGTCGGTGCGACCTTCTCAGGCAAATCCTGATTCCGGTCCCACCATCTGCGCAGGCTGTCTTTAAGAGCCTCTTTCGAGCGCTTTGCATTGCTCAAAAGCTCGCCTGCGGTCTTCGATGATGGGTGCGCTCGGCCTTGCGGCTTCACGCAGCCCTCCATCTCGTTAGGCGCTTGCGCGCCAACCTTTCAACGGGGCCGATGCGGCCCCGCCCTTAAAAATCAAGAACTAAATCTTCAGCAATCCCAAGCTCGACTGATCGACCGTCACGCCAGGACCCATGGTCGAGGACACGGTCAGCTTTCTCAGATAAACGCCCTTGGATGTCGCGGGCTTGATCTTCTGCAGATCGTTCACCAGCGCCAGCAGGTTTTCCTTCAGCGCGCTCGGCTCGAAATTCGCGCGCCCGATCTGCGCGTGCACGATGCCTGCCTTGTCGGTGCGATAGCGCACCTGGCCGGACTTCGCGTTCTTCACGGCTTCCGCCACATTCGGCGTCACCGTGCCCACCTTCGGGTTCGGCATGAGGCCGCGGGGACCCAGGATCTGACCGAGCTGACCGACGATGCGCATGGCATCGGGGCTGGCGATCACCACGTCAAAATCGATTTGTCCGGCCTTCACTTTTTCGGCCAGGTCCTCGAAACCCACGATGTCGGCGCCGGCCGCCTTGGCGGCATCGGCATTCTTGCCCTGCGTAAACACCGCCACGCGCACCGTCTTGCCGGTGCCGTGCGGCATTACCGTCGAGCCGCGGACTTGCTGGTCCGACTTGGTGGCATCGACCCCCAAATTCACGGACACATCCACGGACTCATTGAATTTCGCAGTCGCAAATTCCTTCACGAGCTTCAGCGCGTCGTCGATCGGATAAAGCTTGCCCGGCGGCAGCTTTTCCTTCCAAGTCTTCGTACGTTTGGCTAAGGCTGGCATGTCACACTCCCTCCACGTCGACGCCCATGCTGCGAGCGCTGCCGGCGATGGTGCGCACGGCCGCGTCCAAATTGGATGCGGTCAAATCGGGCATCTTCATCTTGGCGATGTCCTCGAGCTGTTTGCGGGTCACTTTCCCGACTTTCGCCGTGTTCGGCGTCGCACTGCCCTTGGGGATACCGAGCGCCTTGGCAATGAGCACGGACGCGGGCGGCGTCTTCATGATGAAGGTGAAGCTGCGGTCGCTGTATACCGTAATCACAACTGGGGTCGGTAATCCTTTTTCCAAGGCCTGGGTCTGCGCATTGAAGGCCTTGCAGAACTCCATGATGTTCACGCCCTGTTGGCCCAATGCGGGGCCGACCGGCGGTGAGGGGTTGGCTTGGCCTGCAGGGATCTGCAGCTTGATGTAGCCCGTGACTTTCTTCGCCATTTAAGACTCCTGTGGGTGCAAACGCCCCTCCTCACGGAGAAGCTCCCCGGTTAAATCAACCCTTCTCGACTTGCGAGAAATCCAATTCCACGGGCGTCGAACGCCCCAGGATCTGCACCGCCACCTGCAGCCGGTTCTTTTCGTAATTCACCGACTCGACCACGCCGTTGAAATCGTTGAACGGCCCGTCGGTCACGCGCACCACTTCGCCGGGCTCGAAAAGCACCTTCGGCTTCGGCTTGTCCACGCCTTCCTCGACGCGGCGCAAAATCGACATCGCTTCCTTGTCGGTGATGGCCGCCGGCTTGTCGCTGGTGCCGCCGATGAATCCCAATACCTTCGGCACTTCTTTCACGAGGTGCCAGGTGTCTTCGTCCATTTCCATCTGCACGAGCACGTAGCCCGGGAAGAACTTGCGGTCGGATTTGCGCTTCTGACCGTCGCGCATTTCCACCACTTCTTCCGTGGGCACGAGAATTTCGCCGAACTTGGCCTCGAGGCCGGCGCGCTTGACCCGCTCCTTCAGAGACTCCGAGACCTTGTGCTCGAAGTTCGAATACGCGTGAACCACATACCATCGCAAGGACATAAGAGCTCCGCGTCCGCTAACCGGGGGTGCCGCCCAAAAGGCGGGTCATCCAGGTCAGAATCCAATCAAGTGCGAAGAAAAACACACCCATCACAACCGCAAAAATAATCACCACGTACGTGGTTTGAAATGTCTCGGTGCGGCTCGGCCACACCACTTTGCGCAATTCGACGCGTGCGGCCTGCGCAAACTGCACGAACTCTCTGCCGTACGTGCTCAACCACAGGAGGCCCGCACCGGCGGCGAGTCCGAGCACCACCATGCCGATACGCAGTACCAACGGCAGTTCGTCGTACCAATAAAACGCGGCGATCCCGCCGAGGATCGCGACGATCGACAAGACCAGGAGCGCGTTGTCCTTCGACGACGAGACCGTGGGGGTTTGCACTTCAGCCATGTACTTACGCTATTCCTGACGGACACGCATCAATGGCAGGGCAGGAGGGAATCGAACCCCCAACCTGCGGTTTTGGAGACCGCCGCTCTGCCAATTGAGCTACTGCCCCAGTCTTAAG
>Ga0193753_10000449_pt1 | contig 40758 bp, 57 predicted proteins | sample H1c2metaG_FD_144925 | JGI IMG/M metagenome (GOLD analysis project Ga0193753, IMG submission 144925) | Soil microbial communities from a riparian zone of the East river system, Colorado, United States - H1c2 | ecosystem: Environmental > Terrestrial > Soil > Riparian zone | place: USA: East...
TCGTAAGAAGTACAAAAGGCGTTGGCCGATAAATAGAATGATGCTAATCGAAGATCACCTTTTCTGTGACACCTACTGCTTTACAAAGTGGCGTGACGGCGAAGAAGAGAAACAAGAAGTTCCCCATGCGTGTCTTCGGATACCCACGATCTTTCGAGCTACCCAATAGTTCACCTCGAGCGGCTTACACCCGCTCTTGTCTTTCTTTAGAGATCAACTGAAACGACTGCTATATCTCTGGCACGCGCTTCAGTCAAAGACTTGCGAATGCTTCTCTCTTTTTCATATATAAAATTCTCAACAGATATCCCATGAAAACACCCTGGATATTTTATAAAAATAAGTGCCCCGGCTTTTCGCAGATATACATAATCAAATGGCTTAATCCCCCGGGAATCATCAGGAATCTTGTAAAGCATTCCCTTGTCACTATTGGCTGCCTGAAGCCATTCAATCTGGTGATCCTTCACTTCATTAAAAGGAAAGCTATTAGTAGTCGTCTGTTTCAATTCAAAAGCAGCAGAGTATCTTGGGTTCGCTCTAATCCAGTGCCTGAATAATAGGCCGAAATCGGCTTCTCTTTTTTTCATCTTTTTTGGTAGCTATTTCTATAATTAAAAGAAGTTGCTTATCGTTTAAATCTTTAAAAGTCCACACTCCTTCTTCAAACATACTTCGAAGCATAAAACCGACCTTTTTATTATACTTTTCTTTATTCCAAGTAGGTTTCTTATAGGCACTTTTATGAATCTCTACTGCTTTCTTGTAAAGCTCTAGATCCCCCTTTGGTTGCATCGGTTCTTTCATCATACACGTTTCGGATTCCATTTAAGCCTCGGGTGCTTACAGTTCCAAATCTGTTCGACACTTAAATACTTTTGCTCACCACACCCCGGGCACGTAACAAGCTCTCGAGGTTGCGCTACCTTATGATCAACGACTTTTGGTTTCTTCTCCCCCTTAATTCTCACCATTCTCATTAACTTTGTTTGTGTTGCTTTACTCATATTTAAAATTGCTTAAAATAATTTCTATCCCCTCAGGATTCAATATATTACAATGCGTCTCAATCTCTCCTTTATCAGTTTGAATGGTGAGAGTACCAGTTGTGAAATAATAGTTAAGTCTTGCCCCACCCAACCTAGTGCCTCAATTATTTCTTTAATATCATCTTGCATTATTTTCCTTTCTTAGCTATTAACCCCCCGATCACTAGGCAGATCGCAGCCAGCCAAACGTATGTCATAAAAGTTGTACGCCACATTTTTTACAATGATAATCAAACAGATGACTGGGATGTGGCACCCACTCATGCCTGTTAAGCCAAAAACACAATTTAAAAATATTAAATCTCCTAGGTTTTTTAAAATATACGATATTTTCTTTCGCAATTCTTCGAACACCATCCCTATCTGGCCATGGAAACTTTATCATAAATTTAAGTATAATCGCTCATTAAAATCTTGCTTCATTTCTAAACATTTGTCTACTTGTTCATCCACACCTCCTCGAGTGACCAAGTTGATGTACAAGTTCTTTTTGATGTTATTTGCTCGTTGGATTCTTCCTACTGCCTGATCGTAATCTACAAAAGAATACGTCCGGCTCACGAACACCATCACAGGGTACTCCGGTAGCTCCCATCCCGCGCTAATCTGCGCCTGGGCGATGAATATGCACTCCTTTGAGTCATTCGCTTCTTTGATGACCGAACCCCTCTCCTTCGTCGCTCCAGTGAGCGTCAGCACCTTATACCCCTCCTCCCTAAATCTCTCCTCGAGAATCTTAATTTGGTAAGTATATTTAACGAAAAGTACCATTCGCGGAAACTCAAGGGCGAGCTCCAGAAGCACTTTTTCTTTCTCATTATTAAAGGACTCCTGTGGTGAAAATTCATCCCCTGCAAGTACCCCATTTTCGATCTGATGTCTCTTGCCAAGACGCACAATAGGCTCTGGGAACTCCACGTTCATGTCTTTAATGCGAGCCTTTTGTTCAGCGGTCATCTCAACATACGTCGTCCTATAGGTTTGATCAGGGACATCAAAGTAGTCCTCGAGACGTCCTACGTATCCTAACAATCGAACTACTTGAGCTAATTTATCCTTTGTTACATCATCCTTTTTGGGAGCCCATACCTCCCTCCCAGGCATAGGAAGTTTGGTATAAAAGTTATGTCGGAAGGTGTAAAAATCAGCCGTATGCCCTAAGATCTTAGCCGCCCCCCACACGGTCATTGGAGACCTCATAATCGTCGCTGTGGCGAGATATAGGCGTTCTGGCTTATGCATGTACAGATATGTCTCCAAAGCCTCAAAGAGCTGCGAGGCGCGTGGTATAACCACTTTCTTACGCTGTCTGGTACTCGGGGTAACTCCGAGGCACGTATGAGCTTCATCCACGATCACAGTGTCGAATTTAGGTAGGGAAGCAAAGTCGCGCCTAAAGGTCTCTTTCGACATCACAACAAGGTTCTTTGGAGGAATCATAAATCCATCATCTAGACTTTTATTCTCACGCTCCCAATTTTGATCCTCCTTCTGGGTCTTGGGACAGATCACGAGTGTCTTTCCTCGAGCTAATCGAAGAGCGATACGCGTCTTACCTGATCCCGTCCCAAGAAAGAGCCCGCACTTCTTAGGATCAGCGTCAATTATTTTCTTTTGATGATCGTAGAGTTTCATTTCCTTTCAATAACAAATCCTAAGTTATTACCCTCAAACATCACACCAATAATTTTGTGGTCTTTCTCCACCTCCTTAATGAATTTCTCGATACCGAGACAACGATACCACGTACTCGTATCATAAATTTTTTCCTCTTCAGAACCTACCAACCAATAGACTTTGCTTACATCTTTTTCTGAATGTAAACAAACTTCCTTATTTGTTATTATTGAGTTGTTATCTGTCATTACTGGAAAATCTTTAGGCTTTCTACCATCTGTTGTTCTTTCCCATTCATTGGGCTGGCTATTTTTCATTAAATTGTATTTCATTTCTTTTTAGGTGAATTAGCTTCTAATGCTTCAAGTCTTTTTTCCAGAGTCTGGATTTTCTTTTTTAAAACCTCTCGCTGTGTACTAACATATTTACGAGCTGATTCAAGACGATGTTCCCAACTACAACCTTCTTTATTTCTCCAAGAACCGCAATATCTCTGAGTCTTTCTGACAGCAAAGAACTTTGTTTTACAGCCTTTGCATACCTTCTTCATTTTCGTTTAGGTGAATTAAGGGGAACTTCTCTCATCCCATCACATCCGAAACAATATTGATAAACTGCATACCCGCATTTAGGACATTCAGATTCTTCAAGCCTCCATTTATGGCGATGTACCTTCTTACTCTTTTGTTTGGTTGTCATTTTATTTTGTTTTTTCATATATTTTTCTTTACCTAGTAGTAGAGCTGATGGTTGGACATCAGCTCTAATGAAGGGAAAGAACTGCTTTAGCTTACTGTCGATCATTAACCAACTCGCGCTGTTGGTGTTCGAGTCGCTCGTCTTCTCGTGTGTGAGAAAGCCAGTGCTCGTGTTGCTTCCAATCTTCGACATCCTTCTTCAGCGCATGTGCTGTAGCTCGGACGACGATATTTTCGTGATTAAGGAACTCTTTGAGTGGAGTGTCTTCGATACTCATATAACCTTTCTTCTGTTCGTTATGAACAGAGTTCGTGACGGGGATAGTTGGAAAGCACGCAAATACTTTCACTAAAACACCTGAAAATGAATTTAAACAAGTGTTCCGTCACGATCTCTACTCACAACTAATTCCAGGCAGAATTCATAGCAGGGGCTCAATAATCACTTAGGTGGGAGACATTGATATGGTTTGCCTTGGCCACTACCACTGCCATGACCTCTGCCTACAATTTAACAGGATACCTCTTTCTAATCTTACCGTCATCTGCTCGATAGCATGTGTAGCACAACCCTCTTCCTGCTTTTTGATTGCCAGTAGAATCTTGAGGAAGCCCACAATGCACACAAAGATCCTCTGGCACATACTTCGCAATCTTCGTAGGCAGCCTCGGAGTCTTACAATTTGGGCACACCGAGAAATCTAAGATTAGATCCTGGCGGTGTTTGTTGATTGCGATAGGGCGTGTATATACGTGCTCACAATGTTCACAAATAACTGTAAGAGTCGGCTTACTTTTCATTCTTCTTTTTCTTAGTGTATAAACCGGCACAACACCCGTCACAGCCGTGAACCCCCTGCTCATGACCTATGCCATGTATACAGGTATCTTCCCAAACACCTTTATCGTTTCGGTAGTGCCGCGTCCACTCGCTTTTCGGTGTTGACGCTTTAATAGAAGTTGAAGCCGATGGTTCCCCATCTTCAAACTCCACTCCCTGAAGCATCATCTCAATGTAAGAAAGCATCACAAGCGCACGACCTCGTTCCTTGCATTCTCCTTTCGGAAACTGCTTATCGAGAATATCTACCATTGTGTCCCAGTGTTGTGATCTCATAGTTTTTTCTCAAAAAGACAATTAGGATCCTTACACCAATCGAGCGCGTGCATCTTATCTGAACACTCGGTGATGAAATTCTTGAGGGGTTCTTTTAATCTCATTGCTTCAATTTTTGACCTGAAATAACCAATGCTTCTACCATCCATAGAGCACTCGAAAAGAATGCTTAATATTGCATCTCTTTCCTTGTCTATAACCAATACGTAGTGATCTGTTGATTTAATCATGTTAATTGTCGTACTTACCCGAGATGACTTCATCAGCCATCGCGCGGAGCTTATTGCAAAGCTCTATCTTTGGAGTCGCATATTTATTATTTTTGAAGTCATGGAACTCCCACGCTATAGCTTCATCCAAAAGATCCCGAAGATCAGCAATTAATATTTCATGCCCTTTATCTGTTGTATTGTTCATATTTTTCCAATTTTAGATTTTGCTTTTACTATCCAATAGCAGGAATCTTTGTCATTACAATAATTGAGATTCCTTGTCGCCCCAGGCATATCCACGACTGGATATGAGAGCGTTGAAATAAATTCATCTGGTCGCTCCTGCTTACATCCTTCACATTTCCACGTTAAAATTTTCATTTTAATTTCTTTACTTCTCTAACGATTCTCTTGTGACCGGCTTTTGCCTCCTCAAGTGTCGAATATCTTTCAGTATAATCTTCAAGTGATGAATGATACTCGAACTTCCCTCCTATCGGCCCTTCATTAATTTTCTTCTTATTTTCAAATACCATTGTCTCAAAAAGAATTGGAACTCCTCCAGGTCTGAATGAATAATCAATTCCTAAAAAGACAGTTGAGACGTGATACTTAGAGAGCTTCGTCATTCCTATTCTGCGATCTTTCCTTCCCTCTTTGCTTCCAAGCCACATACTCCACTTAATGAGATCATTCTCTGGGATCACCTTACCGTTTTTTATAATGAATTTACCTTCTGTTTGCATATATTATTCGTTACCACTTACTTTCCAACCAATTGCTTTTACCAAGTTACCATCTTTGTCCTTCACAGTTTTGTTTTCATCGACCTCAACTGCGAACTCGAAAGGCACTCCCGACACCGGACATATGCCCACGCCTTTCGAAGGCATCGGGAAACCACAACCGTCGAGTGGCTCACCGTGGTTTGGGCATCGGGGTTTGAATGATGGTGGTCTATTCATGTTTTTTTCCAAATACTGCATCTATTGTTCTACTAATATCTTTTTTGCCTCCACCGCCGCCCCTCGACATGCCATCGGTTTGAACACGTTCCTTACCCATAAGCCCTTGGGACGACACAGTGCGTTCAATAGCTTTGATAAAGTGTTTCTTCAATACCTTATCGCCGTCTTCAGCGACAGCAAGTCGCGCTGACTGGAGCACAACGTTTTTAATAAGTCCTCCAGTCAGTTCATACTCTGCTAGCTCTTCGATCTTCACGTCGTCTCCAAGAGGCATCTTCTTTGGAAGTAACCCCTGCCAGATTGCTTCACGCTGCTTTTGAGTTGGGTCGTGAAACTCAATGATAAGAGAGAGTCTTCGCTCGAGCGCTGAATCCATATCAGAGATGCGATTGGTAGCAAGAATAACCACGCCTTCAGTCTTCTCAATCTCTGTAAGGAGTGTATTAATTTCTGATGCAAGAATCATCCCAAGATTTGCACGATTCGCAATAAGAGAATCACACTCATCAATGAAGAGTACCTTATTCTCTTTCGCCGCAGTCTCAAATGCCTGCTGAATAGCTCTATTAGCGCCCCCAGGCTCTGATGACTGAATTTCTGCAGCTCCGATCACAAGAAGCTGCTTCCCAAGGGCTTTCGCAATACAACGCGCTCCAAAGGTCTTTCCTGTGCCGGGGCCTCCCCAAAACATAAGAGTCATACCTCGGCCGTATTCAATCACTTCAGCGAGACCCCAATCTTCAAAGATTTTCTTGGCGTGTTTATGCTGTTGAAGAAGAGCGACGATCTCCATCTTCACTTCTGCGTCGATAACAAGCGGTTCGAGCTTTGTCGCATCGAGCTCCACTTTCTTACTAAACATTTTACCCTTTGGCTTCGGCGCATCATCAAGAGGGGCTAAACGAGATCTAGAAGCATGATATCTATTTCTTCGACCGTTGTCCCATATTACGATGACATTTAAATCTCGCGGGTCTACAGCCTGAACGGTACCGGCAATATACTCTCCATTAACTCCCCAATAGGGGTTTGCCTCTGGGCCCATGCTATCTCCTTCTCCACCAACAAGAACAACACGCATATCAACTGATATGCCGTGAACAGATGGAGAAGAAGTAAACGGCGCATAGCCTCCACTTCCTGCAGAGCCACTTATACCACCAGGGTATAAGTTGCCTGTGAGACTATTTCCATTCGAGATAGAACTATAAGTAGATGCTGAACTCGTTGTCGCTGCATTGATAAGGCTCTGTAACTTCTTCATGTAAGGATCTTGTGATGAGTTAGACATATTAGTTTAGATTACTTACATTCATGGAAGCATCGACTTTATCCTTAAGTTCTGTTTCCTTACGACTGATAATGCTTCGTAGCATCATAATAACAATCGCTTCAAAATTTTGACCTTCAGCTCGTGCCATAGCCATAAGAAGTCCCCCTTCATAGAAAGCTTTAATGTACGTGAGACTATAAGGAATACCCTCACGCGCAAAAATCTTTTGAATCTCACTTTCGATTCTTTCCCTCTCTTCAGACTTCAGAGTCTCATCAGCCATTTCGGCGAGGAGGTCTTCTATCTTTTTGTGTAATCTATCTTTATTTGACGACATATCATTTTATTTAATTAATATTGACCGAGTAGAAACTCCTTCAGGGAAATCTCAGAAAAACTGAAAGAGTCTCTACCCGATCAACACGACCGGGACTTCTTACTAACTACAGGTAGGTAAGAAGTTTAAGAATTGCGATTGCACCTACAACAACCATAATAATCCATTTAAGCATTGCGAATCTCGGTGAGAAAGTAATCTGATCGAGAATCCAAAATATTACTGCGACGACAACAACGATCACGATAATTGCTGACAAAGTTCCTTCTACTATCATTGTGGTTTTTGATTAGCTTCTAATAATTCTATTTTTTGTTTAAGCAGTTCCCTCTCTTTTTCATATGCATCAATCAAACCTCTATAAGTTTTTCTAATATCTAGACTAACCTTTCGATAGTCATGAAGATCCTTTATTATAATCATAACAAAGATCCACATGATCGCTCCAAATATTTGCCAAATACTAGCCGTTAGATACGCAGGATGAACAACAATTCCTAAGTAGACATTGATCCCTGCCATCGTCAACAAGTACGTAGCATATGCAATATAACAAATAGTCATCACGCGCATCTTCGAAGGGAAACTTAAGTGATATTTAAGGAAGCTTTTCATTAGAATGATTTACTTGGAATCGCATCAAACTCACGATCTGCTTTCCCTTTAGATGATCCCGCATATTGACTCTTCTCCGCTCGAATAACCTCTTTAATCTCGCGAACCTTATTCACAATATCAAGCGCCTCCGGTTGTGTAAGCTTTCGCTTTGCATTGAAGGTCATCTGATTCCAAGCGTTTGATCCTTTCTGTTTTGGCTCACTACTAAACGTTGTAATAACTGATGGCGGTACGATCTTTCGAGAATACGTTAAAAATGAAAACATGCTTGATCCTCCAAGAGTCATCTGATAGATGGATCCTTTGTACTCAACGTAGAGCACTCGATTATCCTTAAGCTTCGACTTCTTTTTTCCGTCCTCTTCAAATTCATACATCGCCTTAAGCTCTGCCGGTGTGCCTCTTCCAACTTCTGCTCCTTCACAGAAAAGAGGAATTACTTCATCATCATTGTCATACACTGGAGACTTTGTGTAGCTCTGCGCATTGCCGTCGAAGAAAGAAAGAGCCTTTCTCTGAAAGAGAATGATTCCATCAATTGAAGTTCCGAGTTCGTCAGTCACCCACAGTTTTTTTCCGTCCTCACCTTCTTCATCAGTCGGCTTATTTATAAAAAATACTCCGGCTTCAGTAGTAACCTTCATCGCTTTTCCCTTCCCTTCAGTTTGATCCTTTGCATACAATCCGAGACGAGGAAGATTGATCCTCTGGTTGCCTGTCTCTATTGGATAGCTTTCCTTTAAAAGCGCTAACGTCTCCTCATTAACATCTGTACTTAGTGTTGTATTTTTAGGCATTAATTTTTATTTTTATAGTTTTTTAAAAAGTATGTACCGACCGATGTAAATATTTTATCATGCGATGAAATTGACCGCAAGATAAGAATAGCAAGGTGTGGGGATAAGTCAAATGTGGTTCTGGCAATAGTCTTCCATCTCCTTATACACGCGTTTAATTCGTGCTCCAAATGCGAGAAGCTGCGTCATCGTTCTTTTCGTTTTAAAAATCTTTATATTGCTTTCAATCGGCTCAACAAATGAAATTGTGAAGTCGCCATTATCCTGCGTTGGCATCCACACTAAACAAACTTCAACATCTTCCGGCCACACCTGATTAGTGATGTAATTCATGAGAAGATACATATCAATCTGACCATGCTCATCCACGCGCTTCTGATCCCACGCTTTCTTTCCTGTTTTAAATTCAGCGAGTTTCTTTTTAGAGAGACTACAAAAAGAGTCGGCGTATCCTACAAGCGGGATGCCGTTAAAAACTACTTTAAATTCCTGCTCCATTTGAGCGTGACGAGGAATCATCGGAAGATATAAATTATCAGTCTCTAGTTTCTTTCCGATCTCTTTTCCGAAGAGCATCTCTTTACTCGCCTCATCTTTCTCATTCAATACATAGCGCTTGTACCACTGCTCCGGATCATATTCAAAGGACGATATAGCTGACCACGACAGAGGTCGCGTCTTACTAAATGTGGGCTTATGTTCTGTGTTCATTAAAAGCTATTATTAAATTCCTCTGCGGCTGCTTCCTCCTCTGGCGTTGCCTTTAGTTTAACATTTTTCCAGCCACGCACACGTCGCCCTCGTGGGTTCTCCTCATCACTCACCATTCCCTCTGAAGCATACGACACATAGAACCTAAATTTCTTTCCGAACATATCCATGGTCTCTGTCGAAAGCCCTTCCTCTGCACAGAATGTGGTATAAGCTTCATACATCGACTCCTTGCTCATCTCAAAGCCGGGAGACTGCACAATACTCTCGGCGGTGAACATGGCGATCGACGATCCACTCTTCATCATTTCAGTCTTCGTATCCATCGCGCTTTTACCGTATGAGAATGCACCGTTTGAAAGAAGCGATTCGAGGCCCCCCATCGCCAGATTAAACAATCCCGACCGTTCTTCTTCAGTTGCAATGGTTGAGATAAAGTTGGGGATCTTTATTGCAATTGGATTTTCAAAACGAATGATCATCCACCGGTTAAAATATGCCTCATCATCAAAGTCAGCGACGTCAGGAATACGGTTACAGGCAAACGTAAACTTCGAGAAGTTCTGAAACGAGAATTGATTCCCGAATTTATATTCCCCTGAAATGGAGCCCCCTCCGGTTGCGATCTTGAAGTTTCCCGTGTCGGTAATATCTTTAGCCGACAATTCATCCACAAGATTCCCGTGCTTCTCGTAGAGATGTGCAGCTGCGAACTTATCACTGGTCATCTTATGAAGTGAGACTGAAGAAATGTTTTCTTTGCCAAGGAGGTGAATGATGGTCTCAAGGAGTGTCGTCTTTCCTGTATCCCCTTCACCCACAAAAATGATTGCCTTCTTAAATGAATAAAGCCTATAGAAATAGTAGCCCATCCATTCGACAACAGTCTTATATTGATCCTCCGTGAGTACCTGGTGCATAAAAGCTTCTGTCTTCGGACAAAGAGCGTTCGGATTATATTTAATTGGGAACTGATACGTGAAGCGATACTTTGAATCGTGGGGCAGAATCTCTTTGGTCGTCATATTATAAACGCCGTTTGAAAGAGGAATAAAATTAATAGGCGCTGTTGAAAACACGCTTCGAGGGTGTGCTGTCATATCGGCTACTTTATGAAACGTCTCGCTCTTCGCATTCTTCGTTACGTGATCTCCAAGAATCCTCTGGATCTCCGGATATATAATTTCGTTCTCGGCTTTAAAATACATCCCACCTCGATACACATACATCTCTCGCTCCTTCTCACCCACAGTTATGATGTTGTACTTTTGAGTAAGATAGTTCGCGAGATAAAACGTGCCCTTGGTTTTATTCTTTATAAATTCCCGGACAATAAGTTTCTCTTCGTTATCCTGATCAACCGTAGGTGCTCCATCTTCTTGAATCGTCGTAGGCGGCGAAGCAGGAGCAATCAAAGGGCTTGGTGCGGGATTATTTTTTATATGTGTTCTCTTGATAGAGTCCCACGTATCTTTTAATTCTTTCTCGGGAAGCGACGGCACGTTATGATCCTTGTTCCATAATTTAAAAGCCGGCCAGCCAAGCCCGTCCCACATCTCCGGTGACATCTCATAGAGAATCTTTCCGGCCAACTGCGCTGCATTCATATTGCGAATCCCCTCACCTTTTTTATCTTTCAAAAATACTTCCCAATCGGTCTTTGGTTTTTCATCTTCTCTTTTATAAAGCCACTGTGGTGGTGGGGCAAGAGGCTCACCATCGTTTATCCATTCATAGAAATTTCCTGATGGGTGAAGAGACGGGGGAAGCACAACATATGAAGCTTCAGAACGAATGTCGATACCTGCACGAATCCCAACCTTCGCTCCCACTACATCTTTATTCCATGCATAGAAAATATGCTGCCCGCCTCCACCAGTGCGTGAACAAAGTGTTGGAGGAAGTTCGAGACCCTCTGTTGTACCTCCATGCTTCGGATCTATATCGACAACAATGATACCGGAGATCTCACCACAAATGAGAGCGATGTTGTCACTCGGTCGATCTGTCCACCACTTTGTGATCTCTTCTACTGTAGGTTGTCGTGTTTGAAATTCTTTCCACGAGAAAATAGAGGGCGTCTTCTGTCCTCTTGTAATCGGTATAACACTCCACCCTCGAGCGATATATTCTAATGCATATTCTAAATTTGTTTTTGTTTTATTATTTTCCATACTCAAAAGGCCACACCGCAATCGTTATGCAAGAAGTCCTGTTGATACCAGAGCCTTCAAACGATCTTGATGTGGCCGTTAGAAAATAGAAAATATGTTTAACTTCTTGCATTGCCAAATTATACAGCATAAATCCTGCGACGACAAAAGTGATATTTGGGTAGGGGTGTGGATAACCCTGCGGTGAATTGACAGCAGGATCAGTCTATATTATAGTAATGTCAGGGTATTGCTAAAATAGTAATATATGCTAATATAGTAATAGGTCGGTAACATAACAATTAAAAAAATCATGAAAGACGAAACACCATCACAGCGTGGAAAACGCGCAGAACTTATCGTACAAAGAAGCCTTTGGCAAAGAAATTATCGAACAAAAGATGTGTCGCGTGTCACAAGTTACGATATTTTAGTAAACGATAAATTCAAAGTAGAAGTAAAAAGTGCGAGTATGCCTTACTCTACAGTGAGAGTAAACCCTAAAGAATTTGATATCTTCTGTCTCGTCATTGTCACGGAATTGGGAAACTCAATCTATTATCTTAAAGACAAGAAATATCTAAAAAAGATATATCAAAGGGGGACATTTGGAGTGATCGACATCAACCCTGAAAACATCAAAGAGTATTTTACTAAAAAACCGCAGGAGGCATTCAAATAATATAAATAGTATGGAATCAAGACAAAAAGTAGCGAAACGAAACTTGAGAATCAATATAGTCGTGGGCTTGGGCATTCTTATTTTAGATGTGTATCTCTTTATTCAAGTGCTAGAGCAGGTATTAAATAAATAAAATACATGACAAATATAAATCACAAGATGTTTAATCAAGCCGATATTGATGATCTTCGAGAAGATGACGAAGAAGATCGGGAAGGGGAGCGTTTGAGAGAAGAGAAGAAGAAAACTAATGAGGAGCTTAATAATTGGCCTCATTCAAATTAAATAAATTCATATGAAAACAAATCAAATTGATATGCTTAAGAATATTGTCGCGCCGGCTGTCGCTGAAGCGCGCGCTATTGTGATCGAAGATGGTGAGGGAATGAAACTTGCTGTTGATCTTCTTTCGAGGTTAAACAAATTTAACGATCAAATCGTCGGAGAGAAGGAAAAGGTAACAAAACCCTTAAACGAAGCACTCAAAGCGGAGAGAGGACGTTGGAAACCTATCGAGACTATAAATGAGGAAGCAATTCTTATTATTCGAGAGAAGATGATTACGTACCAGACTAACGAGACGAAACGAGCGCGTGAGGAAGAAGCGCGTATTGCTGCGCGGGTTGGTGAAGGGAAAGGGAAATTGAAGGTTGAAACTGCTGTTCGCCAGATTGAGGGAGTGAAGCGAGCTGATGGTCAGGTGGTGGGAGATGGGGGCATGGTGAAGTTCCGCGAAGATAAGATTCTCAAAATCACGGATATAAGTAAGATCCCTGATATCTTTTGGGTTGTTGATGAGAAGCTCCTCTTAGAGACTCTTAAAAAGGGTGAAACAGTGGAAGGCGCAGAACTTGAAATTAAAATGGTACCACTTAATTACCGATAATATGATTACGCCCCTCGCCCCAACTGGAGAAGAACTCATATTCTACAACTATAAAGAACCGTTGGAGCCTATTAAAAATGGTTTCGGATATATGGGTGTAGTTCTATCGAATAAAGAAGAGACCCGCATTCAGTGTCACATCTGTGGGAAGCTGTTTGAAGAAGTGGGTACTCATGCTCGACAGGCTCACAAAATCAAAGTCAAAGAATATAAACAAAAGTTCGGACTCTCTTTCAACACGTCTCTTATATCTGAAAGTATTCGTACTGCCCGGAAGATACGAACTCTCAAGTGGCTCGCAACTATGTCTCCTAAAGAAAGAGCTCATCAGAGGGAACGTGCTCGGCAAGGAATTATTGAGTGGCATCGAAAACAAAGATTAAAGCACGGAGCAAAATATCCTGACTTTAAGTTGAGTCTTGAAGTTAAAAACAAACGAGGTACATGCCCTGATCAGCTTCTCTATAAGATCAAAGTAGTTGCCGAAAAGTTAGGCCACAGTCCTTCACTAAGTGAGTTTGTAGACTATTATCAGTCACAAAGGTTCCTCGCTACTATCATCAAAACATTCGGTTCTTGGATAAATGCGAAAAAGATGGCAGGACATGGTGAACCACTACCTTTAGGAAACCCAAAAGGTTTTAAGAAACCTAAATATCACGATGAAGAACTCTTAGAATACCTTCAAATGTTCTACAAAGAGAATAAAAAAATACCTACAGAAACAGATGCTAGACGTGGTTTAATCCCTTCGAGTTCTCTTTATAAAAGACGTTTTGGAGGCCTCCCTGCTGCTCGAGAACTTGCCGGTATACATGAGAAGGTGGGGCGATGGGTCAAAAAGAATTAGACTGTTGATAACTCTTATTGATTATGTGGTACAATACATAAGGACTAACTTATAAGTCCATATAAGGTAGTATAATGATTAATGTAATACCCATAATCAAGGATCAAACAGTATAAGTGGTACATCTTTTTTACTTAGTCTAGAAAATTATAATACTACTTAGTTATTATATATTTATATAATTATATAATAACTAAGTTATATTAAAATATTTACCCGATTTGTAAAAAGCTGTGGGAGGTATGCAAGCGTATTATTATTTATAAATAAACTTATGTTAAATATACCCAAGACAAATCCATATGAAGAGTTGTCGGATAAGGAAGTTCAAATTTTAAAATTATCAGAACAAAAGGTACCCGCTTGGAAGATTGCTCAAGAACTTGGAGTGAGCTACGGTACTGTTAATAATATGAAAGCAGCGATGCGAGCGAAAGGAGTCGCTGTAGTAGCTCTAGGTAAGTACACGAAGCTCACAGAAGAGATGCGAGCAAAGATCATAGTTTTGGATAGTCAGCAAAAGAAAAATGCTGATATGGCATTTGAATTAGGTACTACTGTGCCAACACTCTCCCACTGGAAATCTATAATGCGAACCGAGGGTACTGTGTTTAAAACAGCAGGTATCGGCCGACCAAAACGGGGATAACTTAATCTTGCTGTCAATTCACCGCATGGTAGAATTGTCTCATGACAGCAAAGAGATCACGAGCAAGTAAGGCACGGTGGGCGAAAATTCCTCCCGAGGAGCGAAGTAAGATAATGAGTATAAAGGCGAAGCGTAAGCATCGTCTTATTTCGCGTGAGGATAGGAAGAAATTTTCTAAGGTAATGCTTAAGGCCAGATTATTAAAGAGGGGTTACTAATTTTTATTTTATGAATCAGGATATTACATCAGAGCAACAGCAGGATATTAATGATCGAGTAGCGAAGTTTCGTGAGGGGTATTTGGATTTGGTGAAGCAGTATGAGGTTGATTTTGTTTCCTACCCACAGTTCATTCAAACTCGAGGAGGAGCATTTCAAGTGGTTACACCGATTAATCTTGTAGATAAAAAATATCTTCCGACTCCAAGTCCACTTCAGCAGAATGATGAGGGTAAAATTATTAAAGAGTGATGAGTATCTGGAAACGCATTAAGAACTTGTGGAAGCTTTCGGGCTTTGAGTTTAATAATTTGGTAGAGGCAGAGTCCGATATAAAACTATTCTCACAGGGATCTTTCTTTGCAAAAGGTAAGGCGCAGGTTGTTGATATGCGAGATCCATTATCAGTTGATCTAGGAGAAAACGATGACAAATAAATTCATACCATATTTTGATAAGATTCAGGTGATGCCTTTTAAACAGGATTCTATCATCATGAGTCAGGATGAAAATCTCATTGAGGCAGGCGAGGTAGTTGCTATCGGGGAGCAGGTAACATTTGTGAAGGTGGGAGACATTGTTTATTTCGATTCATGGGGATGTTCAAAGACTCCAGAGATTGATGGTGTGAGGCATTATGTTGTGCCGGAGAAGTCAGAGTTAATTCTTGGAAAGAATGAGAGTAGCCAATAGTGAATGTGTTGCAGGCTTTCTTCATGATTATCAAGTCAGGAGAAGTACTGATGAGGGCATTGTGGAGCAGTGTACTCGATGCAAGGACAAGAAGTTCTTTCATGTGAAGACTCCAAACTATATCTATCTTTCGTACCATGTGAGGAGCGCATTACAAAGAAACCATAAGCGATTTAACAAAGAATATGTCAGATAATTTTTATTTAAAGGAAGGGGTTGAGAGTGTGATTCGAGGTATTGAAAAGACTACCTCGATTATTAAAGGTACCTATGGCGCGGCTGGAGGAAATATTATTGTCGAAGAGTTGGGATATCCGTATCATCGGATTACGAATGATGGAAAGCTTATTGTTGATAAAATAAAGCTTGCTGATCCACTGGAGAATTTGGGAGCTAACATTATTAAGGAAGCGGGAGACAAAGCAGATCATGATTCAGGTGATGGACGTAAGACTACTATGATTCTTACAGAGGCAATCTTTAAGGAGTCTCGAGGATTGAAGGGCACACCAATGGAGGTGAAGCGATCACTTGATGCGTGTTTACCTATTATTTTGAAGTCTCTTGATGAACAGAAGAGAACTATTGGTGTTGATGAGGTAGAAGCTGTTGCACGTGTATCATCCGAGAGTGTGGAGATAGGGAAGATGCTCGCAGAGATCTATGCACAGATTGGCAAAGATGGAATTGTGGAGGTTGATAACTCAAACCTTCCGGAAACATTTTATGAGATCACAGAGGGTGTGAGGCTTCGAGGTGCAAAGTCCTTTGGTGATTATTCATTCACAGAGCCGGGCAAGGCTGTGTTCAAGAACCCAAAGATTCTTATTACAAAAGATAAGATCACATCAGTCGATCAGCTCGAGGCTGTGATGAAGCATTTGGTTGCAGGTGGTGTGAATGAATTGGTGATTTACTGTGATGACATAGATATGTCGGTAGCGGGTAGACTCGCGATGACTCATCTTCAGGGAGGATTTAAGACTCTTATAATTAAGGCTCCAACACTGTGGAAGGATTGGTTGTTTGAAGATTTTGCTAAAATAACTGGAGCAACGATAGTTGATACTAAGGAAGGTAAAACATTCAAGGGACTCACTATGAATGATTTGGGTACGTGCTCTAAGATCATTACGACCAAGGAGGAAACACGAGTACTGGGTATAAAAGATATCACTGAATATTTGAAAGAGCTTGAAGTAAAGGGAACTGATGAGGCAAAGCTACGAGCCTCGTGGCTTCAGACAAAGGTTGCTGTGCTTAAGGTTGGTGCGAATAGTGAATCAGAACTTTCGTATATATCTAAGAAGGCGAAGGATGCATGTAATGCATCATATTTGGCTTTGAAAGATGGAGTAGTTATTGGAGGAGGGATAGCTCTCCATAGATGTATTGGAGTTCTTCCCAATACTATTGGAGGAAAAATATTAGCCAAAGTTCTTCAATACCCATATAACCAAATTATGGAAAATATGGGGGTTACTTCATTGAATGTATCAGATGATATTATGGATCCATCGCTTGTTGTGAAGAATGCAATAAAAAATGCTGTGTCGATAGCGGGCACTATTATTACGACGAATGGTGTTATAATAAAACCAAAGGAATTACATGAGAATATTCACTAAATGTCCAGTTTGTAGGAAGAGAGCATTCATTGTACGTGTGAGGACATATGTTCATCCTAAAGTTGGATGGATGAAGTCACAAACAGAACAGTGTGGTAAATGTTTTAAGAATATTCGCAAGCTAATGAATTCCTGATTCGGTTTTTGGGTTTTTAAACTAATATGGCAACAGTTCAAGAAACAGCGCCACAAAACGGAAGAAAAGGAGGACGACCGAAAGGATCGGTCGGTAATCATACTCTTCAAGCGCAACAAGCAAAGATTCGATTGATTGAGATGTACAAAGTAGCATCTGAATCTATAAATTTAGTATTGATTGAAAAAGCTTTGAAGGGAGATATTTTAGCAATCAAAGAATTGCATGAACGCGTGTGGGGCAAGGCATATCAAGCGGGAGAGATTGATGTGACGTCGCAAGGTAAACCTCTTTCATTAACGGATGACCAATATAAACAAGCTCTCGCAGCAGCAGTTAAGAGAAGCAGTGGCGACCAAAGCAGCTCATGACGGCTTCCCTGAATATTGCGTAGTAATAGATCCAAAATATCAGCTTGAATGGTTTCATCAGCAAATAGCTTTGAAGCTAGAAGAAGCAATCAAGCGAGTAGAGAATGGCGAGGACGTGCGCCTAATGATTTTCATGCCGCCCCGACATGGAAAATCTGACACAGCTACACAAAAATTTCCATCGTGGGTATTGGGTCGTCATCCCGAGTGGCCTTTTATTGTTGCATCATACTCACAAGAACTTGCGACGGACTTCGGACAGGGCACGCGAGATCTCATGGAGAGTGATAATTATAAAGCTGTGTTTGAAACGAGATTGCGTGCTGACACACAAGCGAAAGCGAAATGGATGACTGACGAAAAGGGAGGCTATACAGCAGTGGGAGTCGGAGGAGCAATTACTGGACGAGGATTTAAAGTAGGGATAGTGGACGATCCATTTAAAAATCGAGAAGAAGCTGACTCACCTGTAACACGTGAAGGAGTTCATAAGTGGTGGCGCTCGACATTTTATACGCGACAAGAAGGAAATACTTTGATCGTGCTTATTCTCACGAGGTGGCATGATGACGATCTTGCAGGAAGACTTTTAAAAGAACAGCAGGAAGCAGAGAAGTTTGGCGAAGACAATATTGATAAGTGGGAAGTGCTTCAGTTCAAAGCGATTGCTGAAGAAGAAGAACTTCATAGAAAGATGGGCGCAGCTCTGTGGCCGAAGAAGTTTAGTGTACCGAAGCTCATGCGTACAAAAGCGTCCCTTGGAGGGTATGAGTGGTCAGCACTCTATCAACAGAATCCTATTGATGAGGCTAATCAGGAATTTAAACGTGAGTGGTTACAATACAAAACGTTTGAAGAAGTAGGAAAGATGACGACAAGAAAGTTTGCCACTATCGACACAGCACTCTCGAAGAATGCGAAGAGTGACTTTACCGGTGTCACACGTAACTACGTGAGTGATAATAATGACTGGCACTTTCGAAGTACACGTTATCGTATAAGTTCAAAGCAATTGATTGATCTTGTTTTCACACTTCATACAGAAGGCTTAATTGGTATTGAAGAGGGCGCATATATATCCGCTGTTGAACCATTTCTAAAAGACGAGATGAATGCTCGAGGAGTGTATCCAAATGTCGTACCTTTGAAGCATGGGGGTACGATGAAGGAGACACGTATCAGAGGATTAATTCCACGTTATCAAAACAAAAAGATCTTTCACATTGTCGGAGAATGTACTGATCTCGAAGAAGAATATCTACGCTTTCCAAAGGCAGTACATGATGATTGTTTGGATTCAGCTGCATATCAAAACCACGTTGCAGCGCCACCGGCAGCAGGTGTCGGTGATCGTTTGACATATACTGATCTCGAACAAAATCTAACATCAGCAGTGAACTCACAGGAAGGTACAATCATTATTGGAATCTCTACAGCTACACCGATTCATTATGTGGTAGGAAACAAAGAGGGCGTGTTCTTTAATCGTAACTGTAAGAATGTAAAGAAGCCTTATGAAGAGATCGAAACGCTCATTAGACGATGGACGAATGTGTTCATTATTGCCGATCAGGTTGGTGACACACTTGGCCTTAAGGAGCTTCAGGATAAATACCCAGGCAAAATAATCATCGCATGGTTGAAGACTGATCCAACATCACAAAACATTGTGAAGTGGGGGGACGGCGATTCATACGGACAAGTTAATGTAGGGAAGAGTGCTGTCATTCAAATGCTTATCGACGAACTACGAGATACAAGACTTCCTCTTAGTGGCACGCGAGAAGATTGGCAGCCAATGATTGATGAGTTTGTAAATCTTTATCGTAAGTGGGAGATCAATGCTATTGGTGAGCGAGAGTCATCATGGGATTCGAGTGGGCCACAAAATTACATTAAGTCCATGATCTTCTTTCGTGTAGGTATGAGTCGATACGCTACATCGGAAGCTGTGATTGTAGGTAATGACATGCTGGCGCATTTGCCGACTGCTAAAATATTCAACGATGGCCTCACATTCTGAATTAGATTTAACACTTGTGAATTTAACTCCTGAAGATGCGGAGCTTTTTCTGCAGTTTCAAAAGCATTATAAGTTCATGCAACTTATGGAATCAGTCGATGCCTTTACAATCAGAGGAGGAAGTGTCACAGTCCATTTTGATAACCTTGGGGGAGTGGGCAGTATTGATGTCCAACGCAGGTATAAACTTATCCCCTGATGGTCTCTTGCATACATTTAAAGATTAAGGGATAATTAAGACACAGTTTAATAGATTCGATTTTGCCCACACTCAACACAGAGAGGCACGCCAATGCGTGCTTCTCTTTTTTTATATCTTATGTCAAGAACAGACCCAGTTGAACAAAATATAATCGGAGTCCAGAGCCTTGTTGGTTCCAAGATGAACAAGGTGCCTTATTCTGGCAATAATAATGTCGAAGGAGTAAGTGGTGAATATGAAGATGCGTTTACATTAAAGCTTGATGATACAGAACTCTTATATCTTGCGTCACTTTGGGAAGGACGATATCGCGGTTACGAGGCGAAGATTTTACTACGACAGCAAGCGAATAAAACTTATTATCTCGGCAGGCAGAAGGAAGGGTCATCTCAATCGACAACAGATGGTCAGCCGATTGCAGCGAACCTACTCTTCGAAGCGGAAGAAACGTTTCTACCTGCTGCACTCTCAAAAAATCCCGAGCCGGTTGTATGGGCTGACAATACTCCGGAAGGTACGAAGCTCGCGAGGGATGTAAAGACGATGCTTCAGTATCATGCTGACATTTTGGTACTACGACGAAAGCTCACACTCATGACCCGCAATTGGTCAGTAGATTTTCTAGGTGTTGTTAAGCACGGATGGGATCCGATCATCGACGATATAAAGATGGATGTAAGAGACGTGAAGAATTTTGTATTTGATCCAAGTGGATATGTTGATCCTTACGGAGACTTTGTAGGCTATCTCGGAGAACGTATTACGATCAGTGCTCAAAAGCTTATTGATCTCTATCCTAAGCATAAGGAGAAGATTATTATTTTAGTTGATGGGAAGCTGGGAACCGAAGTGACCTATACCCAGTGGTGGCACGAGGATTACACCTTTGAAACATTCAAAGGAATTGTGTTGGGAAAGAATATTAACCCTCACTTTAGCTATGGTACGACCGAAGAAGAAACGGATGAGGACGGAGTTGTTGCCGAGACAGAAGTAAAAGGCATCAACCACTTTGCACGACCTAAAAAGCCGTATACATTTCTTTCCGTATTCTCATTTGGTGATCAGCCACATGATTCAACAGGGCTTCTTGAACAGAACATTCCGAATCAGCGACGTGTTACTCGACGAACGGAGCAAATCGACTATAACCTTTCACGAGCAAATAACTCTGATGTGTTCTCTCAAAACAATTTCAATCAGGAGACAGCAAAACAAGCGGCAACTGCAATGGCACAAGGTCATCCAGTGTTGGTTCCTCAAGGAGGGCCTATCAATCAAGCTATCGTACGTTTGAATGGTCAGGGCGTTGATGCTTCATACTTTAATGAACTAGAGAATTCTAAGAATGATCTTCGAGCGATCTTCGGTACACAGGGTATTACTGCTCAACAGCAGGACGAAGATCAGACAGCGCGTGGAATGATTTTGAATCAGCAATTTGATAACTCACGAATCGGAGGAGGGATTGGAGATTCTCTTGAACAAGTGGCTGATAACATTTTCAACTGGTGGGTACAGCTCTATTGTGTTTACTACGATGAACCTCACTACGCGACCATTATGGGCCGCATGAAGGCAGTTGAATATATTGAACTATCACGAGAGAACTTCACAAAGCGCATTGTAGTTTCTGTGTCTCCTAACTCAATGAAGCCAAAGGATGAGATTAGCGAGATCAATATGGCCCAGGCGCTCTTTGATAAGGGAGCTATTGGCCCAAAGACTCTTCTTACTGTGCTCGACTTCCCAGATCCACAATCAGCAGCGGAAGACGGTGTGCTGTGGCAAGTCGATAAAGCAGCATACATGCAGCTTAATTTTCCAGAACTCACAGCAAAACTTGCACAACTCCAACAGCAAGTAGCAGCGGCAACAGGTGCGCCACCAGGAGGGGCGGTAGCTCCTGAAGAGATAACGGAACCACCACCACCTGAAGGGTTATCCGTTCCGCCAGCGAGTCCGTCATTATCACAGGTTCCCTTAACAGAGTAATTTAACAACAATGAAGAAATGCGAATTATGTAACGGCACAGGAAGAGAAGTCGGATCAACCGGCATCGAATGTCCAGGGTGCAAAGGCACAGGCCAGATTGAGAGAAGTGAGATCACCGAGGAGACAGTAGCTCCTAAGAAAACAAAGGTCACAAAAAAAGAGAAGATCGTTAAGTTTATCAAAAAGGTCAAAGGTAAGAAGAAATAATTTAAAAACCATGATTACACGAAGAGGAGTACGACAGGGAGTGGCACGAGTTTCTTCAGGAGGCTTGGAGCGACGTCAGGCTCGCACAGCTGCTCTCGATAAGTTTGTGACTAATGTGAAATCACTACCAAGTGATCTCACCAATATCGGTAAAAAAATTGGAGGAGGATTGAAACAAGCAGCAGGAATTACCCTCGATAAAAGCATTGGATTCACTATGAGTTCTCTAACAAAGAAAAGTTCAGGAGGTCATGGCCGAGGATACAGCGCAAGTAAAGGAGCTTTGGGAGGTGCTTTAGGTACTGCAATTAAAAAATAAAACCATGTTAAAAGTAACAAAAATTCCACGAGCTGAGTACGACCAAGTAAAAAAGCGAGTGCCAGCACGAGGAGCATCGAAGGTAAGGTTCCCGGCAAGAGATAAGGCCCTTGAAAAAGCAAAAAGATTACCGCACGCAGTAAGTGCATAGGTAATGCCGTTTGTAAGGCAGTTCGGCAGAATAAGCCTGAAGTTTAAAAACTAATCCTAGCAATAGGCGAAACAATATGAACGAAATAGACAAATTCTTTAATGGCCTACCAGGAGAGGAAAAGCAAGGGCAAGATGTATTCGATCAGCAGCCTTCTAAAAAAGATGTTGACGTTATACCTGAAAAGGGAAACGAAAGTGAAGACGACGAACCTCGAAAGAATCGGCGACACCGCAGACTTGAAGAGCAACTACAACGTGAGCGTGAGAGCAATATTGCCCTCAATGAGCGCGTGAAGGTTCTTGCAGAAGTTGAGAGAGGTGCGCCAGTGGGTGCGGGTGAAATGCCTCCTGAATGGGTCGCTCTGTATGGAAATACAGACGAGTCCAAAAGCGCATGGGCCATGCAGTCACGAATGTTGGGGAGTTTGAAAGAACAAGCCAAAAAGGAAGCACTTGAGGAGTTTGAAAATCGACAACAAGCAGCAGTTCAAGAGCAGAAAGAGTACGAATCATTTATTGATTCAGAACTGGAAGCTCTCGAAGATGAGCACGATGTGGATCTCACATCGAATGCTCCGGCAGCTCGCAAGGCGAGACGAGAACTACTTGAGATGGTGCAGAAGCTTTCTCCAAAGGATTCATCAGGAGCTATCACGGGTTATGCGGACTTCAGTTCCACATTCGAACTCTACAAGGGTTCGAAGACTCAAGACAAGCCAAATGAGACGATCACACGGCAGAAAGAACTCGCAGCCAGAACCATGCAGGAACCAAATAAAGGAGTGACCGAAAAGTCTACGTTTACTCCAGGGTTTCGCGGGTGGCAAAAAGACTACAACATTAGCAATTAAATTATTAGAATATGCAACCCAATGTAAACATAACCACGACAACCAACCAATACCTAGCTCCGGCTTGGGTTGATCAGGTTCTTCGTGACAACTTCTTCTTCGGAAAGGTGCTTTCGAAGACAGAGCGATGGAATGGTTCTCAAATGCTATTCCCAATTAAGTACCAGAAAGGAGTCGCCTCTGTTGCGTTCAACGGATTCGATCTTCTTCCTATCACTCAACAGCCAGTTTCAGTGAACATGACGTTCTACCCTACTTTCGTAGCTACAAACGTTGCACTAGCAGGATCTGACCTTTCAGTGAACAAGACACAGCTTCAGACTTTGAATCTTATGACTACTATGATGGAGTCACGATCACAGGATCAGGCTGATGACGTAGGTAACTTCTTCCAGGGAGATGGTTCATCTTTCGGTGGAAAGGCACCTATGGGACTCGCAGGTATCGTAGACAACGGATCAACTCTTCCTACATACGGAGGACTTTCACGAGCTACTTATACCGGTCTTAACGCGACAGTTACTGCTTCAGGCGGAACTATCTCGCTTCTAAAGACTCGACAGCTATGGAACGCAATCTCTGATGGGCCTGTTCGACCGGACACAATCATCACTGATTACACAACATGGGCTTACTTCGAACAGCTTCTAACTCCATTTCAGCGAAACAACTATTCTGACTTCGCGCCTAACAAGGCTAACGGATCAATGGCTGGCTACACTGCAATGGTTTGGGACGGAATGGAAGTATTCCGAGATCGAAAGATTGTAACCGGAAACTTCTACATGCTTAACACTAATTACCTAAAGTTCTACGGACTTAATTGGTGGGAAGGTACAAAGGTTTCTCCGAAGGCGAAAGTCATCGAAGGTAACGTGTACGAGGATTCAATGTATGCACCAAGCAACGCGTTCACATGGACAGGTTGGATCAAGGCTTACAACCAAGGAGCAATTAACGGCTTCATGATTATGGGAGGACAGTTGCTATGTACTGACCCTTGGCGAAACGGTGTGCTTACAGGCGTAACAGGAGTATAAGCTTATTAGCTAATTAAATTACTAATATGTCAATATACATCGAAACTTACGAACCAGTAGTAGCGCAGAACGGGTTGAATACACTCAAGGCTGCGACCTTTGGTTCTACTGTCGCTGTAACAGGTGCGATCACCGCAAGTGGTGGAATCACCGGACAAGTTACCTCAACAGGAGCATTCATTGGAGGTACTCAAGCAATCACAGGATCAGGTGCAGTCGATGTGGTGACTCTTACAACTAAGATCAACACTACAGGCGGAGGCACAATGACTCTTGCGAACGGTACCGACGGCCAGGTTAAGATCATCGTTTTGACAACAGATTCAGGAACAGATGCTGTAGTTACCCCAACAACAAAGACAGGTTTTTCTACAATCACTTTGAATGATGCAGGAGACGGAGTCACATTGGTGTACACAACAACAACTGGATGGATTTGCGTCGGAAACAATGGTGCAACTCTCGCTTAATTATTAATTAAACTTAAATTATCATGTCCCGAATCACACAACGTGGAGCTACGGCCCCGATAGATTTGTTCAAGCAAGCGACTTCGCTCGCCACTGGAACAGGTGTTGTCGATCCTAGCTTTATCACATACCCAGGTCAGAAGTTCGACTTGGCGGATGGACGAGAGGTAACTCTCGTTTCAAACGGAGCGGTGGCTCTTGCTTCAGGCGTACTCGTACAGGGTTCTGCTATTGTGGCTAACCATCAGAACCTCGCAGTTGCTGTGCCTACAGCTACTCCTGCAACAGCAGGAACATTCCGAGTATCAGTTACACTTGGAGCTACAAAGCTCACAGCTAACCAGTATCAGGGAGGTTTCGCGATTGTTAATGCAGGAACTGGAATTGGTCAGACACTTCGAATTTCATCTAACCCTGGTGCAGCTGCATCAGCGGCAGGAGTGATCATCACTCTTGAGGATGCAATTGCAGTAACCCTCGATGCAACATCAAAGCTTAGCCTACATGCTAATCCTTATCAGGATGTTGTGATCAACCCTACAACCTCAACAAATCGAGTAGTAGGAGTAACTCTTTACCCTCTTGCAGCAGCAACAGCAATTACATCAGATACAAATGGTGCAGTTACTGGAGTGGGTATTCAGCAATACGGTTTCGTCGTAAGCAAAGGTATTACTTCATGTTTATCTGATGCGTCAGTCGCAGCAGCAGGACTTGGAATCGCTCCTTCAACTACAACAGCAGGTGCTGTGACAGTTCAGGCAGCTACTCTTGCAAACATCGGAAGCGCTATTCTTCTCGGAGTTTCAGCGGAGTCACGAGCGATCTACCTAGATTGCTAATGTATCCTTTCAGGTCGTCACGCAAATGGCGGCTTGGATAGGGGACATTATCCCCCTCGCCTGAAAAGGTGTAATTGACCTGAAAAGGTTCACAAACATGAATAATGACGACAAGGTATTGCCAGTAGATTTTGACGGAGTGTTTCGCTTTACAAACTTCACAGATGAAGAATTTAAAGCAAAGTGGGGAGGTATTGAATATACATTTCCACCACAGAGGACTACCCCGATGGTTATCCCAGGTGCAACTCCAGAGGAGGTGCAGCACATTAGAAAGAAGTTTGCGAAAGAGCTTGCGATCTTCCAGTTTTACAAAACTCCGAAGTTCGTAGCGATGAACAATATCAATCCAGGTGGAGTGCCAGCGCTCTACACAGATTCAGATCTCGTTCCATTCATCACACGATGTCTCGAGCCGCTTCCAATTGCTAAGGCAACGATGAAAGTTATGCCAAAAGCAGATGATACTCATTTTCGAAAGGATGAAGAGGGTAACAATGTGACACAGGTTCTCGATAAAAAGAAATCTCTGCTTCAAGAGGGTTCAGGAGTAATAGGCTAAAATTATGAGACTTTTTACAAGAGGCGAAATTCAAAAACAAAAGACTGTCGAGCGTAAGCTCGAGATAGACGAGGGAGCAAAACTTGCTCGCAAGGTGGATGTTCTACGTGAAACATCGGCTAGTGAAGAAGCGCGCCTCGTAAAGTTTAAAATGGCGTCTCTTTATGCAACACAAGCTCAAATTACTGCAGCAGTTAACGAGCGAGAGGCTATCCAAGCTGAAATTTCAGCTCTAAAGGAGGAAAAACGCCGTTTGGAAGAGCCACTCACGAGTGAATGGGAGAAATTGACCGTAAAACAGGAAGAAATCTCCTTTCTACAGAGCCAAATTGCTGAAAAGATCCTACTTTTGAACAAAAGAGAGCGTGGAATACGTGCCCAGGAGGACAAATTGGCATTTATTGAAGCTGAAATTTCAGCTATAAAGGACGAAAATTTGAAGAAATTCGACCATTATTCTGCTCTTATTGACCAAACTAATCGTAGTGTTAGTGACGCTTTTGAGGCTAAAGCGAAGGTGGATCGGTACGTAGATGACCGAATTAAGGACATTCTTTCTCGTGAAACTCTCGTAGCGACACGTGAAAGAGCAGTTCAGATGAAACAAGAGCAAGTTATCAAGGATCGACAAGAGCTTGCTCAAAGAGAGAGATTTATTAACGACAAGTATGAAACCTTGTTAAGAACAGAAAAAAATGGCCAACGCAAGTAGAGACGAAAACGGAGTGCCTACCCTTATTGCTGCATCGTCAGCAGATGGAAAAACTCCTGTAAAGGTGTACGCCGATCCTGATACTCACCGACTTCTGACCCAGTCAGCAGCCGGGATTTCAGGAACAGGGGCACCATTAACAACGCCTGTCTATATCGGTCAGGTGTATGTAGATACTGCGGGGCCAGATATTTATATGGCATCCGCAACAGCGAGTGCGGCAGACTGGGAATTAATTTTTGAAACACCATGAGTAATGCTTCAAGAGATGAAAACTCAATACCAACACTTCTCGGCGCGCTTGAGACAAATGGCACGACGCTTGTACGAATACAGGTGGATGCTTCAACTCATGCCCTTGCCGTTAATGATAGTTCGACAGGTTCAGATCATGGGCCTGTAAATTCTCCTCGAGATGAAAATAGCGTACCGGCTTTGATGGGAGTATCAGCGGATGACGGAGTAACTCCAGTCGTTGTTTACGCTACAACGGGAGGAGCTTTATTAATAGATAGTAATTAAAAGTTATGGCACAAGCTTCACGAGATCAAAATAGCGTTCCAACACTTCTCGCAGTATCGAGCGTGGATGGAGTCACACCAGTAGTGGTGTACGCGGATCCGGTTACACACCGGCTTCTTGTAGACTCTGCGGGTGGAGGTGGAGGATCTCCAGGCGGAGCCGATACTGATGTTCAGTTTAACGACGGAGGTAACTTCGGAGGAGATTCAGGATTTACATACGACAGTGCAGGTAGCGCGACTCTTACTGAAACTCTCTTCGCAGAAACCGTAGGACTTGAGGATACAAATGCTTCTCATTATCTGCTCTTGGCATCTGGTTCTGACCTCACTCAAAACAGAACACTCACATTTGTTACAGGAGATGCGGCACGAATTATCACACTTTCAGGAAATCCAACGCTTGCAGACTGGTTTGATCAGGCTGTAAAAGCAGCTTCAACCCCTACATTTGCAGGTGCAGCGCTTTCAGGAGGCACGACCACACTAGGAATTGTCGCAGGAACTATCGACATGGGAGGTGCAACTTCTCTCGAGATTCCAAATGGAGCAGCACCAGTAGTAAATGCAGATGGAGAGATAGCAATCGACAATACAGTGGCAGACTTCGATCAGGGAGTAATCAAATATTTCTCTACTGCGGAGATGGGGGTTGTCGCGATGCCAGTTGCAGAATTCACTTCTCCTTCAAACGGAGATATCGTCACATATAATGCATCCACAAACTCATTTGAACTTGTACCGGCTGCGGGAGGAGGTGCGAACACGGCGCTTTCAAACCTTGCAGCAGTAGCAATCAATACTTCACTCATTTCAGATACGGATGTTACTGATGATCTCGGTTCTCTAGCAATACGATGGCGAGCAATTTACGCGGGTGTACTTTCAACAGGAGATACGGCAGCAGACACTCTTCTTCTTCAGGGTTATGACTCTGATGGAGGGGCAGGCGTTTCATTCATGACGATCACAGCGGGGAATACTCCGACAGCTACCATGTCAGGAATCACAGCTTCAGCAAACCTCACTGCAACATCAAACGATGGTGCAGCTCTTGGAACTACTGCTCTTCAGTGGTCAGATCTCTTCTTGGCTTCTGGAGCTGTTATTAACTGGGCAAACGGTGATGTTCTTATTACTCACTCGTCTAATCTTCTTGCTCATACAGGAGCTTCGTCAGGATACACCTTTGATGCAGCGCTTCTTCCATCAGCAAATGACGCAGCTGCAGTAGGAGGAGCAACAGTCGCTTGGTCAGATCTATTCTTGGCCTCTGGAGCACTTATTAACTTCGCAAACGGAAATGCAGTCATCACTCATTCTTCAGGAATTATCTCGGTAACTACTGGAGAGCTACGAATCACATCAGCAAACGTTGGAACGAACGCCGACAGTGTGCCAACACTTTCAAGTACTTCGACTCTTACAAATAAAACTCTTACATCTCCAACAATCAACACAGCAACTCTTGGAGGAGCACAGCAGCTGAATGAAGGTGCTTCAATCCGATTGGATACTACAGGGTCAGCAGATGGAGCATTTTCAGGAATCACTCTTGCAGGTACAGCGGGTACGACTCTTGCCTTCGGAGATTTGATCTACAAGGATCCAACGGATTCACGATGGGAACTTGCTGACGCAAACTCTGCGGCTGCGGCTGATGGAGATTCTCGAGGAACTCTCGGAATGTGTGTGCTTGCAGCAGCTTCAGACGGAGATCCAACAGTCATTCTTCTCTACGGAATTATTCGAGCAGATACAGCTTTTCCTTCGATGACCATTAACAATCAGCAATACGTGTCGGAAACAGCGGGCGACATTACTGGCACACAGCCTGCAACAACCGATGTAGTTATTCGAGTAGTAGGAGTTGCTCTTACTGCTGATGAACTTCTCTTCAATCCATCACCTGATTACATCACTCACACATAAAACATGGCACTCACCGATCAAATAGTTGCATATTGGAAACTCGATGAAGCATCAGGTAACGCTGCTGATAGTGTTGGCAGTATTACTTTGACGAATACCAACACGGTAACTTATACGACGGGTGTTATTAATAATGGTGCAGATGGAGGTTCAACAAACACTACAAAGTTCCTTGCAAACACAACTACATCTCCTCTTACAAGAAATCAGATTGTGGTGGCATTTTCAATGAATGCGTGGGTGAATGTATACAATGTAACTAGTGATAAAAGTCTTTTCTCTATCATAAGTAGTGGAGGAGGAAACCGAGCGCAATGTAACATGCGATTTACAAATAGCGGCGACCATATCAATGCAGCATGTTTCCCCGGCCCAGGAGGAATTTCTGGAGGAGGAAGCAGTTCAACCTCTCTGGGAGCACTTTCCTTCTACATGGCGTCGATTACTTATGATGGTACTAACGTAAAAATCTATATAAATGGGTCTCTAGAAACTACGACCGCTTGGTCATTCGGTACCGGCTTTAGTGGTAGCACAACAACCAGTATTCTTACTCAATACGATGGAGGAGGAAACGAAACTGCTGCCGCTAAAGTAGATGAGGCCGGAGTATGGTCGAGAGCATTGACCGCAGGAGAAATTACTCAACTTTATAATAGCGGAGCAGGGCTTCAATATCCATTCGTGCCACCAACAAGTGTGAAGACTTTTAACGGTCTAGCAAAAGCGAGTGTCCAGACTGTTACAGGTTTGAGTATTGCCAGTGTAAAAAGCATTAACGGTCTTACCTAATATATGACATCAATGATAGAACTATTCGTCGCAATTAAAGGGATATTTATAGGGATAGGAGAGTTCTTCTACCTGAAAGTCTTTCCTTCTTTGTTTGTAACGACATTCGGAGTTTTGTTCGGATTCGATACGCAAGGTATCCTCCAAGCTCTTCTCATCTTAGTGATCATGGATTTTGTAACAGGAATCGCGTCAGCGTATTACAAACATGAACCAATTAATAGTGGAGTTGCTGTTCGAACGGCAGTCAAGATCACAGTATATGGGCTCCTTGTTGCAGCAGGTCATTTAACCGAAGAAATCACACCTGGCAATACCTTCATCGAAGAAGCTGTCACAACTTTCCTCGCCCTTACAGAGCTTATCTCAATCATTGAGAACATCGGAAAAATGGGCTTTGCAATCCCAAAAAAACTTTTAAATCAGCTTCATAAATTCCGAGACGAGGATGTGACTGTGAAGCAGAAAAAAACTGTGAAAGTTACAACAAATCCGGATACCCTCGAGGTAAAGACACATACTATCGAGGAAAAAACGGTCGAAACACATACTAGCGAGAAACCCCCAACCCAATAAATATATGAGCTACAAACTAGAAGGAAAAGACATCGTTTTAGGAGGCATCGAAGAAGGCATCGCGGATACACCGTATGCCGGTATTGGTGATATGCGAAATATAAATATACTCACAATGTTAGGTGAGGGGTCTACGCAGCTTAAAGAAACTCCTGCGACTCTCCCACCTGTTTTAAATAATATTGCATTCACTGCAAGTGCTTCAACAAATCGTCTTACATGGGCGGGGCCAAATACTTTATATGAAAGTGCTGCTATTAGTCTTTCTCTTCAAGCTGTAGATTATCTCGTTCAAGCAGGCGGAGGAGGTGCAGCAGGAGGTTCAGTAAGTGCCGGAGGCGGAGGCGGAGGAGGTGCCGGAGGAAGGAAGACAGGAAGCATGTCTATGGCTCCAGGTATTCATGCTATCACTGTGGGTGCAGGAGGGGCAGGAGGCGCTGCTGCGACAAACGGAACTATAGGAAGTAACTCATCAATCGCAGCTCTTGTCGTCTCAACTGGAGGAGGAAGGGGAGGAACGCTTTCAACAAACGGAGGAAACGGAGGCTCTGGAGGAGGAGGCGGAGGACGCGATGGAGGCACCCCAGTAACTACTGGAGGCACTGGAATTGCGGGTCAAGGTTTTGATGGAGGAGGTCAAACTTCGAACTCTGATGGAGCCGGAGGAGGAGGAGGCGCGGGAGGTATTGGAGGTAGTTCAAGTAATACCGTAGGAGGTGTTGCGGGTATCGGAGCTGCTTCATCAATTTCTGGAGCGTCTGTCACATACGGAGTAGGAGGAGCCGGAGGAGGCTTCGGTAGTGGAAACGGTGCAGCTGGGACAGCTAATCGAGGTAACGGAGGAACTGGAGGTGGAGGATCAAGCGGAACTGGAGGTAACGGAGGTTCAGGTATCGTCATCATCAGTTACCCAACAGGTACTATTACTGCTACAGGAGGGTCTATCACAACGTCAGGAGGCAACACAATTCACTCATTTACTACGAGTGGATCATTTGAGATCACTGCGGGACTTAATCCTGACACTGTTTACTACGTGCGAAATATTGTTGGTTCAACATTCCAACTCTCAATCGCACCAGGGCTTTCTACAATTGTAGATATCACTGGAGATTTTTCTGGTACGTTCACGACGTATCAATATGGAAACCAAAGAGGACTTGGTGATTCAACAACAACACCGCCAATTTCGTATATTGTTGATCGAAATCGAACCAACGGAATCATTAATGGAATCTACCTCACAGATCTCTCAAACTATGTGTGGGGACTTTTCCCTGCAGCAATCAGTGTAGGTTCAAACAATATTCCTGCAAACACTCTTGTGTTCCTAGGAAATATCGGAGGTGCCGGAGCAGCAGGTACCATTACATCTGGAGTTAACATCTGGGTAGGTTATATCTTCCTCTTCGGCCCTAACGGAAGTGTTGATCTCGCGGACTTAAATGATCTATTTACTTCAGGCGGCCCTGCTGTATGGGATTACGGGTGGTGGTCATCCGACGCGTCGAATGTTAATGGAAAAACCAGCACTCTTGTAGGACAAGATAACGTCCTCTATTTCATTAGTGGTGCAGGAGTGGGATCTATCATTCAAATTGCCGGACAGACATTTGACCCAACAGACTCTGCTACTTATACGAGAAACATCGCAGCCTTAGCAATTCCTAGTTACGATTCTTCAACTTGTCTTGCAGAGCTTGGAGTGAATCTTCTGGTAGGAGGTCAAAATTCATCTATATATCCTTGGGATCGGGTGAGTACTTCCTTCACATACCCAATTATCATTCCGGACAATTTCACTGTGAACATCATTGGAACTAACCAAAATGCCTACATTTTCGCAGGTAATCGAGGGCGAATTTATATCACAAACGGTTCGTCAGTTGATGAGTATCAGAAAATGCCTGACTACGTAACAGGTATTATTAACCCTTATTACCGATGGCGAGATGCGTCATTCGCACGAAATCAGCTCTACTTCACCTTCACGGCAACAACAAACGCAGACGTTGCACTCACAAGTGTGAACGGTGCATGGGGCATTGATCTCAAAACGGATGCTCTCTACATGGTGAATAAAATTACCAATAGCGGATATGCCGGTACTACCTCAATGGCAGTTGAAATGCCATCGGCTTCTCAATCAGATCAGCCAGCGGGTACGGCTCTCGTCCTTGGGTGGAATGTGTCAGGCACATATGGAATTGACGTTGGATCGAGCGCTCCTTATGACAATCTTGAGTCATTCATCGAATTTGATTTTATCCCAGTAGGTACGTACACAAAGCCATTTACTCCTCTTCAGATCGAATGGAAGATGGCAGCCCCTTTGGGTGGGGGTGGAACGATCGAGACGATTCGACTTCTCTATCGTTTGAACATTACTGATAGCTTCACACTCTTAGGAACCACAAGTGCAATAGGTACAACAGTTACGGGGAGCACAACAGGAGTGAGTACTAATTCTGGAATTTCAGATTATTACCAAGCGAATTTTCAGAAGGCGCAGTGGGTGCAATTTCGAGCAGAGATGTCATCAAACGCCACCACTCCGACATACTGTCGATTGACGGAGGTGCGTATTAGAGAATATCCATCACAATAATTATATGAACGAAGAAGCCATCATGGAGCAAAAAATAAGACAAGTCGCCGAAACCGTTTATGACGAGAAGTTAGCGCGTTCCCAATATAATGTATCGAAAATCGCCTTCCACACACATAATGGTACTGACTCTGCGCAGATCTTTCAAAAAGATATTATTCTCAATATTAAAAATCACACACAGTTTATCTCGGAGGACAATGAAACTGTGCGATTCCGAAATGTGCCCAATCTAACGAACATTACTCTTACGGGCTTCGCAGCTAACAACAAAGTCGCTCCGGCCACAAAGAGATCAATTATTAACGGTCAGGCATATTTCGGAAGATGCTATGCATTCACTGGGTCAGGAACGACGTTCGACCTCGCTTCAACTGTTACTGGCATCCCTTTTATTCAAACAAGTAATTCAATGTTTAGTGATGTAGCTGTCCCAGGTAATCGCGTAAGTCTCGCTCCTTATCTTGCGTATACAACAGATGGCACGAATGATCTGGTGATAGCAGAGATATTGAGCTACGACAATGGGTATGTCGTGATGCAATTCACGTATGCGCTCAATTGGAAATTACAAGCTACCCTAACCTTTAGTTAAAAATCATGAAAACATTTACACAATTAAAAGATTTGTTCGCGAATCTTTCAAACAACCAGTCGGCTTCGAACCTCACGCTTGGAGGTCAGCTTATAAATGATCAGCACAGATATCTGATCCAAAAGTATTTCGATAACGAGCGAACCGTTACCCTTTCTACTATTGGAGCTATGGATCTGGCCTTAACTGTCGGGCCCATTGCCGGCGCTACGTCAGGAACTCTTACGGCTGCGTGGACGTATCCTACTGTGGTACAACTCGTAACGTTTTCAAACGGTGAACAGATTCCGACTCTCTTCTCGAACGGATCCACGACAGTCACATGGCAAACTCCTCTTACTGATGCGGCGACCGTTGATATCCAAACTGTTGGAGTAGGAGCATACCCAATACCTGCAAACATCTCAAAGATTATCAATGACACAATTAACGTAGGTCAGCTTAAATATCAGCCTGCTCCGGTGCAAACAAAAGCAGAGTGGGATCGAATTAACTTCCTACCTTACACATCTGATATTCCAAACTACTTCTTCATCTGGAACGGTGCAGTAGAGATTTTCCCAATACCTTCAACAACCGGTAATATCATCACCTTTAACTACAAGGCTCGTGTTGCTGATCTTTCCTTCGCTGATTACTCAACAGGAACAATCGCGGTGGCAGGTGCAGTAGTAGGTGATCCAACAGTTACTGGATCGTCAACCTCATGGAGTACGACAGGTCTCTACCCTACTGGAGTCGATATCGGATACTACAATCTCAATCTAAAGATCAATCCTCCATATGGTGATGGATTCTTCTACCCAGTTAAAAGATTCACATCAGATACAGTTCTGGAGCTTACAACGGCCATTATTAATGCGCCGAAGATTATTTCTGGTACAACATACACAATTGGACAGTTACCTCTATTACAGGAGGACTTTCATGACATGCTTGTGTATGGAGCGCTTAAAATCTACTACTCGTCGATCGTTCAGGATGATAAGCGATTCCAGGAATTTGACTCGCTGTATCAGGAGCGGTTGGCACTACTGGAAGCATATGCCGGTACCAAGAGTGTTAACGTCGATCTTGGAGCGGAACCGCAGATGGTTAACCCCAACCTGTTCATATACGCTGATTAAAAACTATTATAAAATAATACCATGCCCCTATCATTTAATAACACAGTCGCAAATAGTACTCCTTCTCTAAGCAACGCACTTAAGAAGAAAATTAAGCCAGAGCCATTGGAATACAGTCCTTTGTCTTTTGCTGTTACACAGCCAGTGCCAAAGACTGTAGCTACCGCACCCAAAGTCGCTCCTGCTCCACAAGCGAAAAGCTCATTCATTCCTACTGCACAGGCTTCAACAGTTTCCAATACTACAGTCGCCCCTCGACCTGCTGCATCTCCGGCTCCTACATATATCCCACCTATGATCCAACAGGCACAACAAAAGGCTCAAGAGAAAACTCAAAAGCAAACTATTAAGAAAGAAGAGAAGGCAGCCGCAGAGGATGAAGTACCAACTTTCAGTGGTATTCTCTTTGATCTCATAAAACATGCTACAAAGGGGACAAAGGCAGTTGATAAAGCTCGTAAGGATCTCACAACATTTCAGCAAGGTACATCGGATAAAATAGCTGCAATTAGAAGCGAGCCAATCCCTCTTGAATTTCAGCAAGGACGAGCACAAGCAGTACAGCAAGCTTCAGCAGAGAAAGAAAAAGCTCTTCAAACTGGTGTTGAAAATGCTCTCACAGCTCAAGGACAAACTCTTGGTGCACTCAATAATGCAGCCGGTCTTGCGACTCCACAGCAACTCGGTTCCGGTAACGTCTACATTGATCCTATTTCTGGTAAGCCAATTACAGCAGGGCCTACACAAGTTCCTTACTCAAATCAATATCTTAATCCACTTACTGGTCAGCCAGTTGGGGGAGGTGCAGCGGGAGGTACACTTCAAAGTGCAGTTACATCTATCGCAGAGAAAGTTCAGAATGGCTCAATGAGTTACGACGCAGGAGTAGACGCTCTCGGAGGCTTTGGTCAGGCAGGAGTAAACGAGCTTACAAAAGCTCTCGGCCCAAACTTCAATGTTCAGCAATCAAACGCACAGGCAGCCGCACAAGGTGCTTCAACACTCCAGACAGGAACTCTCGGAGGTCAGCTTCAGAAAGGAGCAGAGACAGTAAAAGCCCACATGGCAACACTCGCTGATTCTTACAAAAATATTGGTGCACAATACGGATATCCAATTCTTAACCGAGGAATCAATGCCATCGCAGAGCAATTCGGAAACGGCCCTCTTCAGTCATACAATATCGCTCTCTCAAACGTTCGAGATGAGCTTGCTAAGATTCTTGGAGGAGGTACTTCAACTGACGGCACACGTGCAACAGCAAAGGAACTTCTACCAGATAACATGACTCCTGATCAGCTTGCAGCTTCAATCAAAACTGCGAATGAACTCATGGATAGTAAGATTGCAGAGTACACTCGCACACCATCGTTTAACAACAATTCCGATACAGGTGGAGGCGGAAGCGGAAGTATCTGGGATTTTTAAACAAAACATATGAATCCATCACAACCAACACAACTCGATCCGCAGGTAGTGAATTTAGCAAAAGCTATTCGCTCTGTAGAGACGCAGGGTCAGAAGGATCCATATACCGCACGCGGCGGATCCCAAGAATACGGAGCGTACCAATTTACTCCTGGCACATGGGATAAGGCATCTATGAAGCACCTTGGACGTGCTGTGCCTCTTCTTAAGGCTACAAAAGAAGAACAGAACGAAGTGGCTTACAAGCAGCTCAAAGAGTTCAAAGATCAGGGCTACAATGTCGGGCAGATCGCATCTCTATGGAACTCTGGAAAGCCAGAGGCTTACAAAGATCCTCAATACACAGGAGTGAATCAGCATGGTGTGAGATACGACGTACCTCAATATGCAAAAAGCGTTGCTCAAGCTTATCAGTCTATAAAAGGTGAAAGTGGAGAGCCGACTGTAACTCCTGTCACGGCTTCTACCGTTGGGCATGAGACTTATGGAACTCCTGACACAAAGGTAGCTCCCGAACCGGAGAAAGGTTTCCTCGGTACTAATCCAAACGATTCTCTCATGGGTAAGGTTCTCGATAACTCCGTAACTCGGGGTATTCAGAAAGTATTTCCTGGGCAAAAGATTGGTCAGGCTATTGGAACTCTCGCAGGTGCAGGTATCGCGAAAGCAAAAGGAACGTATGATAATTACGATCTCAAAGCTCCTACTCCACTTCAAACAATAGGTGACACAGCACAGGGAGCACTTATGCTCGCATCTGGTGGTACAGCAGGAGGCGCTCTTGCTCGCATCGGTCAAGGAGCACTTCTTGGAGCGGGCTTTGGTGCATCAGGTGCTCTTACAGAAGGTGAGAAGGATCCTTGGGAGGTTGTTAAACAAACAGTTATTGGTGGTGCGCTCGGAGGAACTCTTGGAGTTGGTGGCGAGATTCTACAAAAGGCAGCTTCAACTCTGCCTAAGTGGATGGCTCGTCAGTTCATAGGTACTCCCGCAAATAAGGAGGCTGTGGAATATGCAGTCAAGAAAGGTCTAGCATCTCCAAAGAAAATGCTTCAAGAAAGTGAAGCTTCTATAAAAACTCTTGGAAAACAACTTGATACAATTCTTACAAGTAAAAAGTATGCCGATATAAAAGTATCTGGCCCTGAAATATTAAAAGAAGTATTGGCAAAATTTCCCGATTCAGGTCTTACAAAGAGTGGAGTTATCGCGAACTTAAAAAAAATCGCACCTCTTCAGGCTGCGACCATCAATAAACTTGGAAAAGGGAAGTTCACTCTTAAAGAACTACACTCTCTCAATTCTGCAATTGGGAAGAATACATTTAAGACAGCTTTTGATGATCCAGTGGTTAAAGCAGGGAAAGAAATTGGTTCTACGTTCTACCATAATGTTTCCACAAGACTCAAGACAACAGCAAAAGAAACAGCCTCTATCTTCGATGATCTTTCTAAAGAATACCCACTAGGAGAAGCTCTCAATAGATTAATTCTTCGAAAAGAGAAATCAAAGGCTGTTAATCTTTATGAGATACTTGGTCTATTGGGGCTTCATGCAGTAGGTGGCCCAATAACAGCAGGAGGAGCATTGATTGCTGAAAAAGCTCTACGTAGCCCAACTGTAAATCTCAAGACTGCCGGACTCATTCAAGGCCTTGCAGGAGCACGCGCACAGGCTGTAAAACAAGGACTAAAAGGCCCTGTTCTGAAGGTAGGAACTGATCTTATTAGAGATCGTGCGAGTCAATAGAATCTTTACTATAAAGGTGATAAGGATGTTTTGGCTCATTGAGAAAAATATCCTCTACATCTTCTCGGGTAAGACGATCACTGCCGTCATCGGCAAAGTAGATACATCCCGCAATAAAGATTATTATTAATATTATAATCATATTTATACTATACCATGAATAACGAATCTTTGCAACCGGAGCAGAACACAGGTGTAATAATTCAGGAGCCTCGTCCTTCGGATTTTATGGCGGGAGCAGAGAGCGGTTTGGGATTCGAGGTACGTGTAAAAGGTGGTAACTGGACTAAATTTCTTCCTCTTCGAGAGCGCCAGAAATTCACATGGGAGACAAATTCCTGTGTTACATTCTCGGATCTGAACACCATTGAAACAGGTATCAATTGGCTCATCGCGAACAATAAAATATCAGCTCTCAATATGAAACGTCTTAAAAATGAGGGCTTTATTGTCGATGGTCAAATCAATCTATCCGATCGCTTCACAGCTTATATGAGTAAAACTACGAAGGCAGGAAACAATCTTCAGGCTGTTGTAGACTCTGTTAAAAATGATGGTGCATGTCCTCAAGCGACATGGGACTACACACAAGAGCAAGGAGCAAAACATAAAACATGGGACTCATTTTGGAAAGATTACTATCAAGATCCAACAGCCGAAGCTAAGGTAAAAGCTCTTGTTTTCAAGAGTATTTTCGACATCGGCTATGAATGGGTATTCATCACTGGCTCTCCTCTTTTTGATGATGTTAAGAAATCTTTAAAGAAACACCTAGAACATGCACCAATACAAATCATTACTAAAGTAGGCAAGAATTGGAATGGTAGCGACACCGTAAAGAACCCTGGATGTGGAACTGGTCACGGCACGATGGCATACCGACAGGAAGATCTCACATATATTTTGGATCACTATAATCCATTCGAGAAGACTCTTGCAGCGGACTATTGTATCCCCTATGCGATGAAAATAACGGTCAATGAGAAGACGACCCCAGTTGCTCCACCGAAACCTGTGTGTACAATCAACAAGCCTCTTAAATTTGGTATGAGAGATCCTCAAGTAAAAAATCTTCAGGATGTTTTGAAATATTTAGGCTTCTTCACATTTAAAGAAACGACTGACTATTATGGATGGTGGACGCAGCAGGCAGTGTATGAATTTCAAAAAGCAAAAAAGATACCTACCCCATGGGGTGACTGGGCACAGAACCCTGAACGTCAGGTAGGCACTCTAACTATTTTTGAGCTCAAGAAAAGCCTTATGTAGAGCCATATCATGGTGGGGATAACCTGTTGGTAAGTCTCCTACATTTGATATACTTACGGCAGTACCCTAGGGTACTGATTATGGATTTTACTTTCCTAAAATCGAATAGATTCTGGTCACTCGTGATTCTCGCTGTAGTCTGGTTACTCGGACAGGAGGGAGTCATCGGTGCCGATATCGCACAAGCCATTGAGGTGATCCTCGGAGGGCATATTGCCATCCGAACTGTTGATCGTTTCAGTGAAGAAGTTGGCGATAAAGAATAATCCTTAGGAGTGAACTGACGGGGGCTTTTATGCCCGATGGGGGTGGTTACTTGCTCCGGCAAGACGTAGTGTTTAAATACTATTAACCCCCGCCAGTTCATTCCTTCCGTAATGGCAAAGTTACTTCTTGGGTGTCGCCCAATATCGGTAACGAGAATTTTCTGTTCCCCCTTAAATCATTAACATTTTTTTCACATCAGCAATCATTGGTTTGTTTCTTTTTCCTCAAAGAGCGTTACCGATAGCAAGAGTGAATCCAATTACCGTCATCCCAATTGTAGAAATAGTAGAAGCAAAGGTTCCCGAAGTAGTGATCGTTATAGAGGATAAGAAACCTGAAACGCTTGAAGAGCGTATTTTGCGTCGGGCGGCAGAGGAGGGTTATGATCCAACAAAAGCTGCGAGTATCGCTTGGGCAGAAAGCCGATTCAAACCAAATGCTAAAAACTCCGAGAGTACGGCAAGCGGAATTTATCAATTTCTTAATGGCACGTTCGATCATTACTGCATCAAAAAATATGCACTTGCCACATCTACTACACAAAAAAACGATCCTTTTGTGCAGATCGACTGTGCACTGGAAATTCTCGCAGAGTCTCCTCGAGGTGAGGATCATTGGTGGCCATCACGGCCATACTGGGGATTGTATAAGCCACCATCGGGTATATAATTGAGAGAGAAAATCCCCTCGTTTATATGCAAAATACTCAATGTTTTCGTAAGAAGTGCAAAAGGCGTTGGCCGATAAATAGAATGATGCTAATCGAAGATCACCTTTTCTGTGACACCTACTGCTTTACAAAGTGGCGTGACGGCGAAGAAGAGAAACAAGAAGTTCCCCATGCGTGTCTTCG
>Ga0193753_10000450_pt1 | contig 40749 bp, 36 predicted proteins | sample H1c2metaG_FD_144925 | JGI IMG/M metagenome (GOLD analysis project Ga0193753, IMG submission 144925) | Soil microbial communities from a riparian zone of the East river system, Colorado, United States - H1c2 | ecosystem: Environmental > Terrestrial > Soil > Riparian zone | place: USA: East...
GGCGGCACCACGCCAGGCGAGGTGCCGGCCGGCGCGGCCGGCCGGGCCGGCGCGGCCTCGCGCCGCGACACCACGCCAGGCGCGGCTGCGCCCGGGGCGGCGCTGCTCGCCCGCGGCGGCGCCGCTGCCTCGTCGCCTGGGGCCAGATTTCTGGCCGCCACCGCCGCCCCGCCCACGGCGATCGCGAGCGCCGCGGCGACGACGCCCCGGCGCAGCCAGCGCGAGCGCGCCCGCGGGTGAGTCGGCCCCGCGTGAGTCGCCCCGGCGCTCGCCGCGCCCGCCCTCGCGTCCTCGCCGTCGCCGGCCTGTCCGCGGCCATCCTCTCCGTCGCCGGTCTCGCGACCGCGACTCTCCAGATCGCCGCTCTCCCGATCGCGGCTCTCCTGCTCCTCCTCGCGCTCGCCGTCCTCCTCGCCTTTCCCATCGCTCCCCTCCCCCTCGCTCCCCTCGACGGTCGCCGCATTCGAGCGCGCCGTCGCGGCCTCCTCCGCCTGCGGGAACAGGTGCGTCACTCGCTCCTCGCCGTCGTCGAGGAACGTGGCCACCGGGCCGGCCGGCAGCGCGATGGTCGCGCCCCCTGCCCCGCCGCCCTGCTCGCGCCCGGGGAACAGGCCGCGCACCCATGCTGCCAGCATCTGATGGGTCGGGCCGCGCCGCTCGATCCCCGCCCGCGCGTCGACCAGGTACTCGTCGAGGGCCAGGTGCATCGCGCCGGCCCCGTCGAATCGCTCGGCCGGGTCGGCCCGGGTCGCGCGCGCCACGATCTCGCGCAGCGGCGCCGGCGCGCGCTCCGGGTCGAGCGGGGCCACCTCGCCGCGCCGGGCCAGCGCCAGCACGTCGGCCACCTCCTTGCCCGGGTACGCTCGCCGGCCGGCCAGCGCTTCCCACAGCACCAGCCCGACCGCGAACACGTCGGTGCGCGCGCTCAGCGCCTCGCCGCGCGCCTGCTCCGGCGCCATGTACGGCGGAGTCCCGCGCACCCGGGTCTGCTCGCCGACCGCCGTCTCGCTGGTCGCGATCCCGAAGTCGAGCAGCTTCACCTCGCCGCTGTACGACAGGAGCACGTTGGCCGGCGTCACGTCGCGGTGGATGACCCCCTGCGGCTCGCCGTCCAGCCCCGACACCTGGTGGGCATACTCGAGCGCCTGGCATGCCTCGAGCCCGATGAAGGCGACCAGCACCGGATCGAGCGCTGCGCCGCGCTCGCCGGCGCGGGCCAGCGCGGTGGCCAGGTCGACCCCGTCCACGAACTCCATGACCAGGAACAGCTCGTCGCCGGCGCGGCCGAAGTCGAACACCGGCACGATGTTCTTGTGGGCCAGGGACATCGAGAGGCGGGCCTCGCGCACGAACATCTCCGCGAAGCGCGAGTCGCCGGCTCGCTCGCGCCGGATGCGCTTGATGACCACGCGCTTCTCCACCCCGCCGGGCGCGAGCGAGCCGGCGACTCGCGCGTCGGCGGGCCAGGAACAGCTCAGCCATCCCGCCACGCGCGAGTGGCCGGACGAGCTCGTATCGGCCGAGCGTCCGGCCCACGCGAAACAGTATAGCCCCGCGGTCCTTGCCCGTCCCCGACCCTCCCTTCAAGATCCTGACTGGATGAGGCCGTCTCTCAGGGCACTGGCGGCGGCGATCGCCACGCTGGCCGCTGCCCGCGCGGCCGGCGCGGCCGAGCCACCACCGCCCGCCCCGCTGGTCGTGTTCTACGCCGCGCCCGAGCTCGGCCCGGCCCGCGCCGCGGTGCGCGGCGCCCTGGCCGGTGCGGCCCAGCGGCTCGGCTCCGCGCTGATCGATCTCTCGCCGCCCGAACAGCCGCCGGTCGGCGCGGCCCTCCAGCTCCGCCGCGCGATCGAGGCGTACCAGGACTTCCGCTACGCCGAGGCGCTGGCCAGCGCGGACGCCGGCATCAGCGAGGCGGCCGCCACCGGCGGGCTCGGCCTGTCCGGCACCGATCTGTCCGACCTGCTCATCTACCGCGCGCTCGCGCTCGGCGAGCGAGGCGACGCCGCGCGCGCGTGGGACGACTTCATCCGCGCCGCCACCGTCGATCCGTCGCGCCGGCTCGACGCGGTCCGCTTCCCGCCGCGCGTGATCGAGAGCTTCGCGCGCGCGGTCCAGGCGGTCGCCGGCGCGCCGACCGCCACGCTCACCGTCGATCTGCCGCCCGGCTGTCAGCTCTGGCTCGACGGCCGCCCGATCACCGGGCAGTCGTCGCTCACCACCGCGCGCGGCGAGCACTACGTGCGGGCCCGCTGCCCCCAGCGCGCGCCGTACGGGGCGCGCATCCTGGTCGCCGAGGAGCGCCACCGCCTGGCCCCCGAGCTGCCCGCGCAGACCGCCCCCACCGACGACGCGATCCGCGCCGCCGCGCGCGCTCGAGGGTTCGGCTCGGTGGTCGCCGCCACCCTGAGCCGCCCCGGCGAGGGCGCGACGATGCTCCTGACCCTGCGCTGGATCGACGGCGCGCGCACCCGCGCCACGGTGGTCGCCCGCCTGGCCCGGGCGGATCGCGCGGCCCCGATCGAAGACGCGCTCGATCGCCTGCTCGCGCCGGTTGCGCCGGTCGCGGTCGCGTCGACCGCCGCGCCCGCCGCCCCCTGGTATCGCAGCCCGTGGCTGTGGGGCATCGCCGGGGCCGCGGTCACCGCCGCCGTCTTGATCCCGTTCGCGATCGATCAGGCCTCGCCCTCCGATTACGACGTCCGCCCGCGCGGCGATCTCCCGCCGTGACGAGGCCGCTCGCCGCCGCGCTCGCCCTGGGCCTGTCGGTCGCGGCCGGCTGCGGCGAGGGTCGACCGGTCCTCCGCCCGGTCATCGACACCGCCGGCGCCGACTCCGACGCCTATCCGTACGCCGGCCTCACCGCGCTGGTCCTGTCGGTGGCGCGGGCCGGCGAGGAGACGTCGGTGACCGTCCCTATCGGCGAGCCGCTCGAGCTGGCCGGCGCCGACTACGGCACCGATCTGGTGGTCCACCTGTCCGGACTGTCGGGCGAGATCGAGACCGCGTACGGCCGCACCTGCGCGGTCGATCTCACGCCCGACCTCCTGGCCGACGATCCGGAGATCCACCTCTACCTGTCGCGCATCGTGAAGTGGGGCGAGACGCCGAGCGAGGTGGACGGGCAGCGCACCGGGATCATGGCCTACCCGCTCCCCGACGGGCGGGCCGCGTTCGTCGGCGGCTGGCCCAGCCCGATCGCCGACCGCTTCGATCCCGAGGACGGCGCGTTCGTCGAGCTGGCCGCCGAGCTCGCGCCGCGCCGCGGCGGGGTGCTGGCGCCGCTGGCCGACGGGCGCGCGCTCCTCATCGGCGGCCAGGACGGCGACGACGACGGTGTCCCGCTGGTCGAGGTGATCGATCCGCGACCGGTTCGTCGAGCTGGCCGCCGAGCTCGCGCCGCGCCGCGGCGGGGTGCTGGCGCCACTGGCCGACGGGCGCGCGCTCCTCATCGGCGGCCAGGACGGCGACGACGACGGTGTCCCGCTGGTCGAGGTGATCGATCCGCGACCGCCCGAGCGCGGCCTCGGCCCGGCCGGCACCCTCGAGTCGCAGCCCGGCCCGCGCCTGCGCGATCACGCCGCGGTGACGCTGGTCGACGGCAGCGTGCTGGTCGTCGGCGGTGAGGAGCAGGACGCCGCCGGCGAGGCGTTCACGCCGGCCGTGCGCGCCGCCTGGCAGCTCGGGTTCGGCGACGGCGGCGTGCTCGAGGCGCCCCGCCGGCTCGGGGTCGAGGCGTCGAGCGCGCGCGCCGGCCACTCGATGACCCGGCTGGGCGATGAGGTCGGCGCCGACGTGCTCATCGCCGGCGGCCGCGACGAGACCGGCGCGCCGGTCGCCCAGGCCGAGCTCTACCGCCCGCTGCGCCAGGACTTCGAGGTGGTGGACGGCGCGGTCCTGACCGTGCCGCGCTGGGGCCACACCGCCGTGCGCCTGCCGGGCGGCTCGATCCTCATCCTGGGCGGGATGACCCTGGTCGAGGGCGAGGAGCGGCCGGTCCAGGCGCTCGAGCTCTACGATCCGGTGCAGGGCGTGTTCGAGGTGGTCGGCGAGCTGCCCGCCTCGGCCGGGCTGACCGGCATGAGCGTGTCGAGCCTGCCCGACGGGCGCGTGCTCCTGGCCGGCGGGCTCGACGCCGACGGTGAGCCGGTCGCCACCGCGCTCATCGCCAGCCTCGACTCGCTGAACGGCGAGGTCAACGTCAGCCAGACCGATCCGCTGGCGGCCGCCCGGGTCGGGCACGGCGCGGCCCGCCTGTGCGACGGCACCATCCTCGTGGTCGGCGGCGCCACCGACGACGGCGCACCCGCGTCCGAGCGCTACAACCCGCCGTCGGCCAACCGCCGGTGACTCGCCAGCCGCCGGTGAGCTCGCCGGCCGCCGGTCCGGGTCAGTCGTCGGCGCCGCCCGGCGGCGGCTTGAGCCCGTGCTCGCCGTCGGCCAACCGCCGGTGACTCGCCAGCCGCCGGTGAGCTCGCCGGCCGCCGGTCCGGGTCAGTCGTCGGCTCCGCCCGGCGGCGGCTTGAGCCCGTGCTTCTCCATGCGGTAGATGAGCGCGCGCCGGCTCAGGCCCAGCTTGCGCGCGGCGCGGGTCTGGTTGCCGCCGCACGCGTCGAGCACGGCGAGGATGGACGAGCGCTCGATGTCGGCGATCTGCTGCTTGACGTCGACCGCGCCCGGCTCGCCGCCGAGCTCGAGCGCCGCGCCACCGACCGTGCTGGCACCGGCGACGCCGAGCCCCGCGGCCGCGCCGCCGGCGGCTGCTGCCGCCTCGCGCACGCGCTCCGGCAGGTCCTCCACCTCGATCACGCTGCCGGTGGCCAGCACGCTGGCCCGCTCGAGCGCGTTGCGCAGCTCTCGCACGTTGCCGGGCCACGCGTAGCGCTCGAGCGCGCGCTGCGCGGCCGCGGTCAGGCGCGGCACCGCCTGGCCGAGCTCGCGCCCCATCTGGGCCAGGAAGAAGTCGGCCAGCGGCAGGATCTCCGGGCGGCGATCGCGCAGCGGCGGGACCACGACGCTGAAGCCGCCGACCCGGAAGAACAGGTCCTCGCGGAACGCGCGCCGGGCCACCTCCGCCTCGAGGTCGCGGTTGGTCGCGCACACCACGCGCACGTCCACGTCGATCTGCTGGGTCCCGCCGACCCGCGTGATCTTGCGCTCCTCGAGCACGCGCAGCAGCTTTGCCTGCATCGGCGGCGGGATCTCGCCGATCTCGTCGAGGAAGATCGTCCCGCCCTGGGCCGCCTCGAAGTAGCCGACCTTGCGCCGCTCGGCTCCGGTGAAGGCGCCCTTCTCGTGGCCGAACCCCGCGTGATCTTGCGCTCCTCGAGCACGCGCAGCAGCTTGGCCTGCATCGGCGGCGGGATCTCGCCGATCTCGTCGAGGAAGATCGTCCCGCCCTGGGCCGCCTCGAAGTAGCCGACCTTGCGCCGCTCGGCCCCGGTGAAGGCGCCCTTCTCGTGGCCGAACAGCTCGCTCTCGAGCAGCGTCTCGGGCAGGCAGGCGCAGTTGAGCCGCACGAACGGGCGCGCGCTGCGGCTGCTGCGCCGGTGCAGCGCCTCGGCGACCACCTCCTTGCCGACGCCGGTCTCGCCCATGATGAGGACCGTCACCGGGGTGTCGGCCACCTTGTCGACCAGCGAGTACACCCGCCGCATCTGGGGCGACGCCACCACCACGTCGCGCTCGGGCGTGCGCGCCTCGCGGACATCGGCGGTGACCATGGCCACTCGCGCCGCCCGCGCCGCGCGCAGCGCCGAGCGGGCCCGATCGACCAGCTCCTGGGCCTGGGCGGCGTGGACCGGCAGCACCGCCACGCCGATGCGCACCTCGATGTCGCCGTCGCTGCCGGCCCGCGCGGCCTCGGCCAGCCGCCGGGCCAGCTCCTCCGCCTCCTCCTGGCCGGACTCCGGGGCCAGCACCGCGACCTCGTCCGGCCCGTACTCGGCGATCGTGTCCATCGGGCGCAGCGCCGCCGCGACGCGGTCGACGGCGCGGTCGACCGCGGCCTGGCCGGTGCCCTCGATGCGCACCATCAGCAGCGCCGCGCTGCGGTGGTAGCGCGCGGCGCGGTCGGCCTCGGCGCCAAGTCGCTCGTCGAGGTGACTGACCGAGTCGAGCAGGGTGCGGCCGGCCGCGCCGCCGCTGATGCTGACCACGACCGTGACCGGCCCGATCTCGATGTGGTCGCCCGAGGCCAGCTCGACCGCGCCGTCGATGCGGACCCCGTTGACCCGCGTGCCGTTGCGGCTGGCCAGGTCCTCGACACGGACCCGCGGGCCCTGCCGCGCAATGCGTGCGTGCAGGCGAGAGACTCGCTCGCTGTCGATCGGGACGGTCGCCACCCGCGTGCGGCCGAAGGTGATCTCTCCGCCGTCGGCCAGCGGCAGGAGGCGCGTGCGCGCCTCGGCGGCGGGGCCGGAATAGACCGCGATGAGCACCCGCTCGCGCGCGATCGCGTCGGTGAAGGCCGCGGTCGGGTCCGCGACGGTCGGGAACTGGTCGGGCATACTGCTCGGTGCGTGTGGTTGTACGGCTGGCGTACTAGTGTGTCCGATCGACACAGCCTGCGTTCGACAGGTGCCGGGTATTGTTCAATGATGATGGCAGAAGACTTGCTTGGTTCGACTGCGGAGAACGGATGAGAGCCGGAATTTTTGCCGTCGTGCTGGTGGTGGGGAGTGGAGCGTGCGGATCGCCGGCGGATCCGCCCGACGACGTGGACAGCGGTGGGACGACGGTCCAGGACGGCGGCCCCGATCCCGGCGGCGACGCCGCCCCTGGCACCGCCGGGCTGCGCCTGACCTTCGGCAGCGACCCGATCCTGCCCGGCGCCCTGGGCGGCGATCCGTACGGTGCGTACGTCGACGAGACGCGGGTCGAGCTGCGCGATCTGCGCGCGGTCGGCGACTCCGAGACCGGCGAGAACACCACCCGGCCGTCGCTGTCGCTGCGCTGGGGCGACAGCAGCGGTGGCGGCGACGACGGCGGCGATGACGGCGGCGGCGACGACCTCGCCCGATCGGGCGGCGAGTCCGACGACGACGTCGAGGTCCTGTTCCCGACCGCGCCGCCCGGCTACTACTCGTACATCAAGGCCGACATCATGAGCTATCGCGTGCGCGGCACCGTGAACGTCGGCGGCAGCGCTCGCTTCGAGATCGACGACTCCCCGCCGACCCCGCTGTCCATCACCATCGCGCTCGACGACTTCCTGCTCGAGGGCGAGACCACCCGCACCATCTCGATCCACTGCAGCCTGCACCAGGTGGTCGGCGACGTCCCCTGGAACGAGGTCGACGGGGGCGGCGGTGGCGGCGGCGGCGACGACCTCAAGATCGAGGAAGGCGACCCCGAGGTCACCAACATACACACTACCATACGTGCGCGGCACCGTGAACGTCGGCGGCAGCGCTCGCTTCGAGATCGACGACTCCCCGCCGACCCCGCTGTCCATCACCATCGCGCTCGACGACTTCCTGCTCGAGGGCGAGACCACCCGCACCATCTCGATTCACTGCAGCCTGCACCAGGTGGTCGGCGACGTCCCCTGGAACGAGGTCGACGGGGGCGGCGGTGGCGGCGGCGGCGACGACCTCAAGATCGAGGAAGGCGACCCCGAGGTCGCCGGCGTGCGCGCTGCCATGGGCCAGGCCTTCACCGCCACGGTGGTCGACCAGGCCCGATAGCCTCGCTACACCTCGTGCGGCATCTGCTGTCGCGCGGCCCGGAAGTAGCGCAGCGGCGAGTACGACAGGAAGTTGGACACCCGGCTGGTGTACAGGTCGGCGTACTGGGCGACCTGCGAGCCGAACCGGCTGTTCTCGTTTCCCTCGCGGAAGATCGCGCCCCAGTGCGGGTTGTACGACTGGTCGATGCCGGACTCGAGCGCGTCGACCTCGTCCTCGATCATGCGGGCGCGGCTGCGCAGCGAGTCGAGGGTCTGCTTGGCCTGGCGCTTGACCTCCTCCAGCTCGTCGCGCAGCGACGGGTCGCTCTCCTCCATCACCCGCTGCAGCTGCTTCAGCATGGTGACCTGGTAGTCGATCTCCGACTCGAGGTTGCGCCGCCGCCGATCGAGCAGGTCCAGGTCGCTGATCTGCCCGGCCAGGCGCTCGCTGGTCCGGTTCTCGTTGTCCAGCTCCTGCACCACCATGGCGGTGCGCCAGGTGTGCACCTTCTTCAGGCGGATCATGTCGCCGTAGATGTGATCACCGACGTAGAGCACGCGGTCGCCGCGCACGTTGCTCATGTTCTCGAAGTCGAAGATGTTGCCGCCCTGGTAGACCTTGTCGCGGTGGAGCTGGCGCACCGCCGCGGTGCTGGTCTTCCCGCTGACCGGATCGACCAGCAGGAACGGGTTCTTGTCGGTGAAGAAGGCCGGCTTGGCCGCGCCCACGATGATGGCGTCGAAGTAGTTGCGCCACGACGGGTACGCCTTGCGCTCGCCGTCGAGCAGATAGCTCATCACCGCGTTGGAGTAATCCCAGAGCGAGTTGGTCAAGAGGAACAGCTTCTTGCCCGACGAGCGCAGCTTGTGCAGCGTCTCGCCCAGCCGCGGGTCCTTGCTGACGAAGCTGGGCATGTCCGCCTTGATGACCGTCTTCAGCGTGTCGTCGCGGTGCGCCTCGTCGATGCTGGCCCGGATGTCGTCGAACAGGTCGCCATAGCTCGGCACCTCGACCCCGTCGCGCTGCTTGACCCGGTCGAAGTGATCGACCAGCGTCATGTACATGACCGCCTCGGGCAGCCCGAACAGCGTGTCGATCCAGGCGTAGCGCGGCGACGACAGCCGGATGCGCAGCCGGCGGTACTCCTGGTTGCGCTCGTCCTTGCTGAGCAGGGTCAGCCCGTGGAAGACCCGCCCGACGTGGCCGTGCCGGTCCATCTTGAACACGTTGCCGGCCCCGCGATCGATCACCACCCCGCGGATCGCCAGGCGCGGGTCATAGGGCAGGCCGAGGATCTCGTCGCTGTAGCCGTGGTTCTCGATCAGCTTGCGCAGGGTGAGCTCGATCGACAGGCGCTCGAGCCGGTCCTGCTGGTACAGGGCCAGCGTGTAGTCCATGTCGAAGCCGATGACCTCGACGCTGGCCATCCTGAGGTTTCGATTGCAGAAGATGCGGCGGGCGCGGGAGACGTCGATGTCGCGCTTCACGTCCCCCAGGAGCGCCGCGATCTGTCCCTGGATGTCCTGGCGCGTCGCGACCACTTTGGCAGTGTAACACCGGCAGGTTGCGCCCTGCTGGCCGAGCGGAGTCGTCGGGCCGTGCTATGTGATCGATCCGCATGGTCGAGCCCACACCCTTTGCGCGCGATGGCCGTCCGATTCCCAGCCTGATCAGCGCCGAGGAGATCGCCGCGCGCGTCGCCGAGCTGGGCCGCACCATCACCGCCGACTACGCCGAGGCCGGATCGGACCTGGAGCTGATCGGCGTCCTCAAGGGCTCGATCATCTTCCTGGCCGACCTGTGCCGCCAGATCGCCCTGCCGATCGCGATCGACTTCATCGGCATCGCCAGCTACGGCGATCAGACCCAGTCGTCCGGCGTCGTGCAGATCACCTCCGATCTGAGCCGGCCGATCGCCGGCAAGCACGTGATCGTGGTCGAGGACATCATCGACACCGGGCTGACCGCGCACTACCTGCTCGACAACCTGGCCACCCGCCACCCGGCCAGCGTCAAGCTGTGCTCGCTCCTGCACAAGCCCGACCGGGCCGAGCGCCAGGTCGCGATCGACTACCTCGGCTTCACCATCCCCAACAAGTTCGTGGTCGGCTATGGCCTCGACCACGCCCAGCGCTACCGCAATCTGGCCTACATCGGCTACCTCGAGGAGGGATGAAGCAGGAGCAGCTGGCCCGCCTGCCGCAGGTCCTGTTCGAGATCGGCAAGGCGATCGGGTCGGACGACGAGCTGGGCGCGCTCCTGGCCCGGATCTCGGAGCTGGTGTGCGAGCTGGCCGGGGCCGACGCCTGCTCCATCATGCTGCTCGATCAGCGCCGCCAGCGCCTGCTCGGCAAGGCCGCCCACGGCCTGTCGCGCAGCGACCTGTCCGGCATCTCGTTCGAGGTCGGCCAGGGCGTGGCCGGGTGGGTGGCCGACCGCGGCGAGGCCGCGCTCATCGACGACGTGTCGGCCGACCCGCGCTACCAGCGGCTGCCGGACTCGCAGAACCACATCCGCTCGCTCGCCTGCGTGCCGATCGCCTACCGCGACGAGCGGATCGGGGTCCTCACCATCACCTCGTGCCGCACCGGCGCGTTCAGCCAGGACGACCTCGACCTGCTCCGCTTCATCACCACCACCGTGGCGCTCGACATCGACAACGCGCGCCTGCGCCGGCTGGCGCTCACCGATCCGCTGACCGAGGCGTACAACCGCGAGTTCCTGCAGCAGCACCTGCCGCGCGTCATCGAGCTGGCCGACCAGCGCGGCGAGCCGCTCGCGGTGGCGATGGTCGACATCGATCACTTCAAGGAAGTGAACGACCAGTTCGGCCACGAGATCGGCGACCGGGTGCTGACCGACGTGGCCAACCGGCTGCGCGCCGCCATCCGGGCCGGCGACCTGCTCATCCGCTACGGCGGCGAGGAGTTCCTCGCGCTCCTGCCTGGCGCCAGCATCGTGCCGGCCCTGGAGATCGCCGAGCGCATGCGCGCGCGCCTCGAGGGGGATCCGATCGCGGTGGACGGCAAGGCGATCGCGGTGCGCATCTCGGTCGGGGTGGCCGAGCGGCGGCGCGGGGCCGACTCGTCGGTCGAGCTCATCCGCCGGGCCGACCAGGCGCTGTACGCGGCCAAGCGGAGCGGGCGCAACCGGGTGGAGGTGGCGGCGTGACCATGCCGGACCTGACCGGGCGGGTCGCGGTGGTGACCGGCGCCAGCCGCGGCATCGGCGCGCACCTGGCCCGCGACTTCGCCGGGCGCGGGATGCGGCTCGGCCTGTGCTCGCGCTCGGCCCCGGCGCTGGCCGACGGCGCCGAGGTGGTGGCTCGCCAGCTCGACGTGCGCGACGCCGCCGCGGTCGACCTCTTCGCGCGCGAGGTCGAGGAGCGGCTCGGCCGCATCGACCTGTGGATCAACAACGCGGGCGTCCTGACCCCGATGGCGCCGCTGCGCCGGGCCGACGTGACCGCGTGGAGCGATCACATCCAGATCAACGTGGCCGGCGTGTTCCACGGCACCCGGTCGTACGTGCAGCACCTGCGCCGGCTGGGCGACCGCGGCCGCGGCGGTGTGCTCATCAACATCTCGTCCGGGGCCGGGCGCAAGCCGTACGTGGGCTGGTCGGCGTACAGCTCGGGCAAGGCCGCGGTCGACATGCTCACCCGCTGCATCGTCCTCGAGGAGGCGGAGATCGGGCTGCGCGCCCACGCGGTCGCGCCCGGCATCGTCGACACCGCCATGCAGGAGCTCATCCGCGCGGCCAGCCCCGACGACTTCCCCGAGCACGCCCGCTTCGTCCAGATCGCCCGCGACGGCGCCTTCTCCACCCCCGGCTTCGTGGCCGCCCGCCTGCTCGAGCTGGTGTTCGACCCGGACCACGCCACCGACGAGGTCGTCGTGGGCCTCCCGTTCGAGCACTAGTCGGACAGCTCGACGCCGCGGTCGCTGCCGGCCAGCAGGCGGTCGATGCGGCTGCGCAGGAGCGCGTAGCGGCGCAGGAGGTCGTAGTGGCGCTCGCTGATGGCGGCCAGGTAGCGGCGCTCGCGCTCGCGCACCCGGTAGACGTCGGTCACCTCGTCGAGCCGGGCGAGCAGCTCGGCCGGGCTGCGGACCCGGTCGAACAGCGGCACGCGCTGCTCCCCCTCGATGATCTCGAGCACGAAGCCGCTGGCGGTGCGGGTCAGGCCGACCACCATGGTGTCGGCGCTCGACGCCTTGATGCTGCGCGCGACCATCGAGGGCGGCAGGTCGGTCAGGTCGTCGGCGATCATGATGACGTGGAAGCGCCACGACCCGCACCGGTCGAGCGCCTCGCCGCCGGACAGCGCGCCGGTGATGCGGTAGTGGGGCGGCGCGCCGGCCTCCATCTCGTCGGCCATCGCGGCGCTGCTCGACACCACCAGGATGCGGATCTCGGTGCCGGCGTCGCCGCGCTCGGCTCGCCCGCTCAGCCGCTCCTCCTGCTCGCTGGAGCGCCGCTCGGCGTCCATGAAGCGCTTGAGCAGCTCGTCGTAGGTCTCGCGCACCTCGCGCAGGACGGCGTCGACCTGCCGCCGCTCGAGCGAGCGAGCCGCCGCCTCGAAGATGCGCTCCTTCAGGTGGTGGACCGACTCGGGCGACTTGACGATGACGTCGATCGCGCCGGCGCGAACCGCGGCGACCGCGTCGTCGAACGAACGGCGCGGCGCGAGCACGACCAGCGCCGAGGTCGGTGAGGCCGCGCGCACCGCCGCGCAGGTCTCGAGGCCAGCCCCCGCCGACGGCGTGTCGAAGTCGACCACCACCACCGAGAAGAACTGCCGGCGGAGCAGCGCGCGGGCCTGGTCCGGCCCGGCCACGCCGGTGACGTTGAGGTCGGCGGCGGCCAGCACCTCATGGATGCCGTCGCGCACGCTCTCGTCGCGATCGATGACCAGGATCTCGGCGCCGACCACCTCGCGCGAGAACGACCCGCTGACGCTCTGCTCGGTGGCCGCGCGCGCGGCGTTGCCCGCCGCCCGGCCCGGGAGAGGATGCTTGGGCTGGGTCGCGGGGCGATCACTCAACGGCTGCTCCTGGTCCTCGATGAACGGGTGGAACGCGGACCTCCGCTCGAGCTCGAGCGCAGGTCGCCACGCGCGAACGAGCCCGCGACGCGCTCGGCGAGCGCGGCGGAGCCGGTCGTGTGCCGGCCGGAACAACGCTGGATGCGCGGGCCCGCGGGCATGGGCGTGGGACGAGGTCCATTCTACCTGCGAGCGCGGCCCGCGGCCCACTTCTGCGAGGTGCGTCGAGTAAACGCTTCATCGCGGCGCCCGCGCCTGGTCGGCAGCCGGCGCGCGTCTTCTGGATGAGCGACGCGCTCCTACTTCGGCGCCACCCGGGCGAGACGCGCCCCGGCGGGGTGCGCGGCTCCCACATCCGACTTGCCGGTCCTCGGCGCGGGCGGCCTGGCGCCGGGCCGCCCCCTCGGCTTCGACTTCGGCTTCGGTGAAGGTGGCTTCGGCGCCTCGGTCGGCTCGCTCGGCGCCGCCGCTTCATCGACGGCGCCGGGCGGCGTGGCGCCCGTGCTCGGCCGGCTCGCGCCCGCATCGCTCGCCGCCGGCGCCGTCTCGCTGGTGGCGGCGGCGGGCCGCCCCACTCGCCGCGCGTCCAGGTAGGCGAGCAGCATCACCACGCCGGCGCCGGCCAGGATCGCGTCGAGCACCAGCACCAGGGCCAGCTTGCCCCGCCGCGCGGTGCGCGACGCCGGCATCTCGAACAGCGAGATCGAATCCGCCGGCGACGGCGGCGGCGGTCCCGACGGATGTGCCTGCCCGGCCGGCCAGCGCCCCGCGTCCACCGCCGCGTGCGCTCCACCCATCGCCGGGGTGATGCTGCGGCCGCAGATTCCGCAGAAGCGCGACCCCGCGGGAATCTCCCCGACGCAGTGCGGGCAGCGCATCGCGCCCATACTAGCAGGAGCCTCGGCGGCCATGCGGCGCGATCGGGCCCGAGCACCACGTGTTACCATTTCTCGGTGGTGAGTCCGAGCGGGTCAGCGGACGTGACGTGGCGCTGGATCCGCGAGGTGGCGGCGACGCCGACAGGGACCGCGAGATGAGCTCTCCGCAGCTCCTGGAGCGAGTCCTCACCGCCGCCCGCCAGCTCGGAGCCTCGGACGTCCACCTGAAGGCCGGGCTCCCGCCGATCTTTCGCATCAAGGGCGAGCTCCGCACCGTGCGCGACGTGCCCGCGCTGACCCGCGAGTCGATCGCCAGCTTCGCCGTCCACCTCATGAACGAGCGGCAGCGGGCCGAGTTCGAGGCGTCGATGGACCTCGACCTGGCGTACAGCACGCCGGACGGGGTGCGCTACCGGGTCAACCTGTTCCAGCAGCGCGGCGCGGTCGGCATGGTGATGCGGCTCATCCCGCCCGAGGTGCCGCCGTTCGAGCGCCTGCACCTGCCCGAGACCGTGCTGCGCCTGGCCGACAACACCCGCGGCATGGTGCTGGTGACCGGGGTGACCGGGTCCGGAAAATCGACCACCCTGGCCGCGATGGTGGACTACATCAACCAGCGCCGCGCGTTCCACATCGTCACGGTCGAGGACCCGATCGAGTACACGTTCCGCGACAAGCGCTCGGTGGTGAACCAGCGCGAGGTCGGCTTCGACACCCGCTCGTTCTCGCGCGCGCTGCGCGCCGCCCTGCGCCAGGACCCCGACGTCATCCTGGTCGGTGAGATGCGCGACCTGGAGACCACCGAGATCGCGATGACCGCGGCCGAGACCGGCCACCTGGTCCTGTCCACCCTCCACACCATCGACGCGACCGAGACGATCAACCGCATCATCTCGATGTTCCCGACCCACCAGCAGATGCAGGTCCGGCTCAGCCTGGCCGGCATCCTGCGCGGGGTGCTGTCCCAGCGGCTCCTGCCGCGCGCCGACGGCAAGGGCATGGTCCCCAGCCTCGAGATCCTGGTCAACACCGACCGGGTCCGCGAGATGATCGAGGACCCGATGCGCACCCGCGAGATCAAGGACGCCATCGCCCAGGGGGTCCATCCCTACGGCATGTCGACCTTCGACCAGAGCCTGGCCGAGCTGGTCAAGTCGCGCCACATCACCTACGAGGAGGCGGTCCGCCACTCGACCAGCCCGTCCGACTTCGCGCTCCTGTTCCGGGGCGTGTCGGGCGGCGGCTCGGGCGAGGAGTGGGACCACGCCCAGAGCGCGCCGACGACCTCCCCGACCGCGACCTCGCCGTTGAAAGGACGGAGCAGTGAGCTCGAGATCGAACGGTTCAGCAAGTAGGGCGATCCGGCGCGGCGCCGGGTTCCTGGTCCTTCTCCTGGTGCTGGGCGCGGGTGTGGGCGGGGCGGAGGCGGCCCGGAAGAAGCTGGTGGTGCTCGCCTTCAAGGGGCCCAAGGCGTCGCGCGCGCAGCGCGGCGTGGTGAGGGTGCTGAAGCCGAGCACGACGATCGTGTCCGGGCGCGCGTTCCTGCGCGCGGCGCGCGAGGTGGAGGGCTACTCGCCCGACGCCAGCGGCGTGGCCAAGGTCGCCACCCGGCTCAAGGCGCACGGCGTCCTGACCGGCAAGGTGCAGAAGCGCGGCTCGAAGTACAAGCTCACCCTCCAGGTGCTGGAGGGCAGGAGCGGCGAGGTGATCGGCGACGGGATCGTGGTGCCGCTCAAGCGCGGCCGGCTCGACAGCGCGGCGCGGCGCAAGCTCGAGCGCGAGCTGAAGGCGATGCTGAGCGAGCTGCCCGAGCCGGGCAGCGCGGCCGACGGACCGGTCGCCGCGTCCGACGGCGGCGAGGGCGACGATCCGGGCGGCGCGGCGGCCGAGGGCGGCGGCGCCGAGAGTGGCACCGCCGAGACCGGCGCGACCGGGACGACCCCGACCGCCGGCACCGACGGCGGCGACGACCGGGCCGCGCCGGAGCCGGTTCCGGATCCGCCGCGACGCAAGCCGGTCCGCGAGCGCCGGCCGCGCCGCACCCGGGTGGCCAGCGCCGGGGACGTCGGCGGCAGCGCGCGCGAGGGCGGCGGATCGAGCGGCGAGGACGCCGACGGGACCATCACGCGCGAGGCGAGCGAGAAGGCCGATCGCGACGCGCGCGGGCGCGGCATCGACCTGTCGGCCGGAGCCAGCTTCGTGGCCCGCAAGCTCCGCTTCGACTTCGCCGACGGCCTGGCCGGTCCGGATCAGCCGCAGGGCTACGACGGCGCGCTGGTGCCGGGCGTCTACGCCGACGCCGAGATATACCCGGTGGCGCTGGTCAATCGCCGCAGCCACGGGTTCGCGCACAACATCGGCGTCTCCGCGATGGTCGACAAGGTGCTGCTCATCAAGTCCAAGCTGGAGGGAGCCGGCGACGAGTCGCTTCCGACCGCGCAGACCCGCTACGGGGTCGGCCTGGTCTACCGCTGGAACTTCGGCTCGACCCCGACCAGCCCGACCCTGGTGCTGGGCGCCCGCTACAACCAGCTGTCGTTCTCGATCGACGAGACCGAGGCGCCCGACCCGGACGCGATCCAGATCCCCGACGTCTCGTACTCCTACGTCGACCCGGGCGCTCGTCTTCGCCTGCCGCTCGGCGAGCGGCTGGCCGCGCTGGTCGAGGCGCACTACCTGGTCGTGCTCGACGCCGGCCAGATCCAGGACCCGGAGCGCTACGGCAAGGCCACCGTGGTCGCCTTTGACGCCGACGTCGGCGCCGAGGTCATGATCACCTCCAACCTCGTGGCCCGGGCCGGCGCGCGCTTCATGCAGTACGGGCTCAGCTTCGACGGCGACGGCGACCAGACCGATCCGACCGGCGACGGCACCCAGGACGTGGACTCGGCGACGGACCGCTACCTCGGCTTCTACGCGATGGCCGGCGTCCTCTTCTGAGCCGTCATACGAGCGGCCCGCGCTGACGCGCCGGCAGCGCCCGCCCGGGGTGGTTTCTGGTAGTTTTCCCGGATCATGAAGGGCGACCAGGTCCGGTCTGTATTCCTCGACTTCTTTGCCGAGCGCGGCCACGAGCGAGTCCGCTCGTCGTCGCTGGCTCCCGAGAACGACCCCACCCTGCTGTTCACCAACGCCGGGATGGTCCAGTTCAAGGACGTCTTCACCGGGCGCGAGGCCCGCGCGATCCCGCGCGCCACCACCGCGCAGAAGTGCGTGCGCGCCGGCGGCAAGCACAACGACCTCGACGAGGTCGGCAAGACGCCGCGCCACCACACGTTCTTCGAGATGCTGGGCAACTTCTCGTTCGGCGACTACTTCAAGGAGGACGCGATCGCCTGGGCCTGGCAGCTCCTGACCGGCCCCTACGGCATGGACCCGGACCGCCTGGTCGTCACCGTCTTCCAGGGCGACCGCGAGCTGGGCGTCGGCGCCGACGACGAGGCCCGCGAGATCTGGAAGCGGGTGACCGGCTTCCCGGACTCCAGGGTGATCGGGCTGGGGCTGTCCGAGAACTTCTGGATGATGGGCGAGACCGGGCCGATGGGCCCCTGCTCGGAGATCCACTACTGCATGGACGGCGTGCCCAGGGCGCTGCCGGAGAGCAGCTCGCCCAGCCAGGCGTGGAACGGCTGGCTCGAGGTCTGGAACCTGGTGTTCATGCAGTACGAGCGCATGGTGGCGGGCGGCCCGCTCGCCCGCTTGCCGGCCCCGTCGATCGACACCGGCGCCGGGCTCGAGCGAGTGACCTCCGTCCTGCAAGGGGTGGCGTCCAACTACGACACCGACCTGTTCGCGCCGCTCATCGCGGTCGCCGCGGACGTCGCCAAGGTCCGCTACGGCGCCGACCCGGAGCGCGACGTGTCGCTGCGGGTCATCGCCGACCACGCGCGGGCGAGCGCGTTCCTCATCGCCGACGGCGTGTTCCCCGACAAGACCGGCCGCGAGTACGTCCTGCGCCGCATCTTCCGGCGCGCGGTGCGCCACGGCAAGCTGCTCGGGGTCGAGGAGCCGTTCATGCACCGGGTCTGCGCCGCGGTGATCGACCGCATGGGCGACGCCTACCCGGAGCTGCGCGAGCGCGCCGCCATCATCGGCGAGATCACGCTCGAGGAGGAGCGCCGCTTCCGCGCCACCCTCGACCGCGGGCTCGGCATCCTCGAGGAGGAGTTCGAGAAGCTGGAGGCGGCCGGCCAGCGGGTCGTGTCCGGCGACCGCGTGTTCCAGCTCTACGACACCTACGGCTTCCCCGACGACCTGACCCAGATCATCGCCGAGGAGCACGGCTTCGCCATCGACCACGCCGGCTTCGTCCGCCAGCTGGACGGCGCGCGCGACCGCTCGCGCTTCCGGTCAGACGATCAGGTGGTCGCGACGGTGCTGAAGGAGCTGGCCGGCAAGGCCGGGCCGACCCAGTTCAGCGGCTACGAGGGGCGCGGCGACACCGGGACCGGGACGGTGCGCGCGCTGGCCACCGCCGGCGCGCTGGTCGACCGGGCCGGGGCCGGCGCCGAGGTGGCGTTTGCGTGCGACCGCACGCCGGTGCGACCGCACGCCGTTCTACGGCGAGGCGGGCGGCCAGGTCGGCGACACCGGCCGCGCTCGATCGGCCGGCGGGGCGCAGGTGCGCATCACCGACACGATCAAGCCGAGCGGCGACGCCATCATCCACGTCGGCGAGGTCGAGGCCGGCACCCTGGCGGTGGGCGACACGCTGACCCTCGAGGTCGACGGCGACCGGCGCGACCGCGTGCGCGCCAACCACTCCGCCACCCACCTCCTCCACCTCGCCCTCAAGCAGGTGCTGGGCGAGCACGTGGCCCAGAAGGGCTCGCTGGTCGCGCCGGACCGGCTCCGCTTCGACTACGCGCACTCGCGGCCGATGACCGCGGACCAGCAGCGGACCGTCGAGGACCTGGTCAACGCCGAGGTGCGCCGCAACCGCGACACCACCACCGAGGTGCTGCCGGTGGCCGAGGCGCGCGCGCGCGGCGCGGTCGCCATGTTCGGCGAGAAGTACGGCGAGAAGGTGCGCGTGGTCCGCATCGGCGGCGAGTCGCTCGAGTTCTGCGGCGGCACCCACGTGCACCGATCCGGCGACATCGGGTTCTTCAAGATCCTGTCCGAGTCGGGCATCGCCCAGGGAGTGCGGCGCATCGAGGCGGTCACCGGCGAGGGCGCCCTCGACTACGTGCGCCGGCTCGAGGGAGAGCTCGGCCGGGCCGGGGCCCAGCTGAAGGTCGCGCCGCTGGAGGTGGCCAGCCGGGTCGAGAAGCTGACCGGCGACGCGCGCCTGCTCGAGCGAGAGGTGGCCGCGCTGAAGAGCAAGCTGGCGGCGGGCGGCGCGCGCGACCTGTTCAGCGAGGTCGCCGAGGTCGGCGGGATCAAGATGCTGGTCACGTCGACCGAGGTGGACGACGCGCGCGCCCTGCGCGAGACCGGCGACAACCTGCGCAACCGGATCGGCTCCGGGGTGATCGTCCTGGCCGGGGTCGGCCCGGACAAGGTGAATCTCCTCGCGATGGTGACCCCGGACCTGATCCCCCGCTTCCACGCCGGAAAGCTCCTGCAGTCGATCGCCGCGGTGGTCGGCGGCAAGGGCGGCGGGCGGCCCGACATGGCGCAGGGCGGCGGCAAGGACCCGAACAAGGTCCCGGAAGCCCTCGCCCGCGCCCGCGAGCTGGTGCGCGAGTGGTCCGAAGGGGTGAAGCCGGGCTAGCCGCCTGCGACCTCGCCCAGCGAGCCGCCCCGCTCGGGTGGCCCGCCCGGCGCGGAATTGACGAGGGTGCGGGTCGGCGGGATACTCATTCAGGCCGGGGTAGAGGAGAGTTGCGGCCAGGTCGCGAGATGACAGATCACGAGAAGCGCGGCTCCGAACGCGTACCCGTCGCGTTGCGGATCCGGCTGCGCTACCAGGCGGTGGATCAGTTCATCTCGAAGTTCGCGGTCAACGTCAGCCGGGGCGGCATGTTCCTGTCGAGCCGCAACCCCAAGGCGCCCGGCACGCGGATCTACTTCGAGATCTGGCTGGCCGACGATTCGCCGGTCATCGACGGGAGCGGCGAGGTGCGCTGGATCCGCGAGTACGACCGGCGCCGCCCCGACGAGCCGCACGGGATGGGCATCCAGTTCATCGCGCTCAGCGACAGCAGCTGGCCGCTGCTCGAGCGGATCCTCGCCCACCGCCGCAGCATCGGCGAGCACGACGACGACGCCATCCCCGAGCCGCGCCCCGGGATCGACCGGAGGGCGCCCGCGCGGCGCGACGAGCGGGTCCAGGCCGCCGCCCCGCCCGAGCTGCGGCGGGACGACGATCGCGAGGAAGACGCCGACGCCGACGACGACCGCCGCGCCGCCGACGCGGGGGGGGGCCGCGCCCACGCCGGCGCCGACGAGGGCGCCGGCCCCGACGACTCGAATGGGCGACGCGCTCCGCACCGACGCGACGGCGGCGCCGGGTCCACGCACCAGCCCGTCACCGCGGCCGCCGCGCACCGCGACGACGGCGGCAACCACGCCGCGCGAGGCCTCTCCGCCGCCCGCGACCGCGACCGCGACCGCGACCGCGACGACGACCACGCGAGACACGCGACGCCGGCCCCGCTCCGCGAGCGCCACGACGACGACGACCACGCGAGACTCGGGACGCCGTCCCCGTTGCGCGAGCGCGACCGCGACAATGACCAGGCGAGACGCGCGACGCCGTCCCCGTTGCGCGACCGCGACGGCGACAATGACCACGCGAGACACGCGGCGCCGTCCCCGTTGCGCGACCGCGACCGCGAGCGCGACGACGACCACGCGAGACTCGCGACGCAATCCCCGTTGCGCGAGCGCGACGGCGACAATGACCACGCGAGACACGCGACGCCGTCCCCGTTGCGCGACGACGACCGCGACCCCGACGACGACCAGGCGAGACGCGCGACGCCGCCCCCGTTGCGCGACCGCGAGCGCCACGACGACGACGCCCACGCGAGACTCGGGACGCCGTCCCCGTTCCGCGAGCGCGACGACGACCACGCGAGACACGCGACGCCATCCCCGTTGCGCGACCGCGACCCCGACGACGACCAGGCGAGACGCGCGACGCCGCCCCCGTTGCGCGACCGCGACGACGACCACGCGAGACACGCGACGCCATCCCCGTTGCGCGACCGCGACCCCGACGACGACCACGCGGCCCCGTTCCGCGAGCGCCACGACGACGACGACCTCGCGGGACTCGCGACGCCGGCCCCGTTCCGCGAGCGCGACGACGACAATGACCACGCGAGGCACGCGACGCCGTCTCCGTTCCGCGAGCGCGACGGCGAGCGCGTCCGCGGCTCGAGCGCGCCTCCGTCGGCGTCGATCGCGGGCGGCGACGACGAGGAGCTCCGCCGCGAGCTCATGCGCGCCCTGGCGCCGTCGGTGCTGCTCTCGCGCCGGGAGCCGAGCCGGCCGCGGCGGGCCTCGATCGACGGTGAGCCGGTGGTTCGCGCCGCCATGGCGCGAGCTCGCGCGCTCACCATCGACGTCGCCGGGGACGGCGAGCTGGATCGTGTGCTGGCCGAGCTCCTCGATCAGAGCGCCGTGCCGGTCGAGATCTCGGTCGAGGCCGCCTCGCGCGAGCTGGCCGAGCGCCTCGGCGGCGCGCCGGTCGAGCGACGCCGGACCAGCGAGACCGCCGCTGCCCTGGCTCGCGTCCCGGCCGGCCGGGCCATGTCGCTCGACGAGGCGCTGGGCGACGACGAGCTGCTGCCGGAGCCGCCGCCCCAGCGCGGCCGCTCACCGTCCGACCGCGAACCGTTGACGCCCACCGGCGAGACTCACGCGGCCCGCCTCCTGCGCGGCAAGTGATCATGCGCCGCACCCTCATCTGCCCCAAGTGCGAGGGCGACCACATCCTCCACCTCGCCCGGATCGACCAGCAGGTCGACCCGTACGGCAAGATCGAGGCGTGGCGCATTGCGCGCGTGCCGAAGCCGATCCAGGGCTTCCCGCTGCCCGGCGGCGAGCCGGTGGTCGCCGGCGTGGTCCAGGCCTACATCTGCCGCGCCTGCGGCTTCACCGAGTTCTACACCCGCGACCCGGAGGCCATCCCGGTCGACGGCACCCTGGTCCGCGAGCTGGTCGGCGGCAGCGACAAGAGCGGCCCGTACCGCTGACCGCCCTCAGCAGCCGGCCAGGGCCGGCGGTGCGCCGACCGCCAGCTCGCCGTTGAGGCCGGGGTAGGCCATCCCGCGGATGAGGGCCGGCAGGTCGCCCTGCTTGGCCCGCCACAGATCGATCAGCTGATCGGCCTGGGTCCGCTTCTCCTCCACGATCTGTCGGACCGGGTCGAGGTAGCGCAGCTCGCCCGGCTCGCGCCGGGCCACGCCCTCGGCCGCGATCATGAGCAGGTCGCGCGCGATGTCGCCGACCGTGCGGCCGGTCCGCCCGACCGGCGTCGACAGCCCGCCGCGCGGGACCTCGCGCTGGAGGTCGACCCGCTCGGCGAAGCTCAGCCCGGCGGTCAGCGCGATCGCCTGTCGCCGCCCCTCCTCGTCGTAGAGCAGCCCGCTGGCCAGGACGCCGAGCGCGGCGATCATCTCGAACGAGCCGGTGTCGCAGCCGCGCAGCTCCATGTACGTCTTCAGGCGCGTCTCGGGGAACAGGGTCGACAGGTGCAGCGCCCAGTCGTCCATGGTGGCGCGCTCTCCCTGGAACCCCTCGCGCATGAAGCGGCGGAAGGTGAAGCCGGGGGCGCGGCGGTAGTCGCCGCGGTGCACGAAGAAGAGCGGCACGTCGAGCGCCCACTCGGTGTACGCGCGGAACACGTCGACGTCCTCGAACGCGAACGGCAGGAGCCCGCAGCGATCCGGGTCGGTGTCGAGCCACACGCGCGAGCGGTAGCTCTGGTACCCGGCCAGCTGGCCGTCGACCACCGGCGAGTTGGCGTAGATCGCGGTCAGGAACGACGAGATGCCCATCGCGCAGCGGAACTGCGAGCCGGCGTCGTCGGTGTCCGAGAAGTCGAGGTTGACCTGGACCGTCGCGGTCCGCTTCATCATCTCGTGCGCGAGCGCCCCGCGGGTGGGCATGTACTCGCGCATGATCTCGTAGCGCCGCTTCGGCATCCACGGCACGTCCTCGAGCCGCCCGAACGGGCGAAAGCCAGCCGACAGCCAGGCCAGCCCGAGGCGCGCCGACGGCTCGGCGACCTGGGCCACGTTCTTGGCCATCGAGGCGGTCAGCTCGTCGGCGTGGTTGAGCGGCCGGAGCGCGTGCTCGAGCTGCCCACCCGGCTCGAAGGTCATCTGCGCGCCGGAGCAGACCAGGGCGATGACGTTGTCGCCCTCGCTGACCGGCTTCCACCCGCGCGCGGCAAAGGAGTCGAAGATGGCGGCGATCCCGCGGTCGCCGGCGTACGCGGGGGCGCGACCGATGTCTGGCCCCCTCGCGTAGACCCCGATCATCTCGTGCTCGGTGCCGATGCGCCACTGGCTGCGCGGCTTGCAGCCGCGCTGGAAGTAGTCGGCCAGCTGCTCGACTGACTCGACGGGATCACTCTGACGGTTATCGACGAGATGCACGGGCGTCACATCCTATAGAGCGCCCGCGCGGGGCGTCAAACGCGCCCCTCCGGATCGGCGAAGCTCGCCGGGATGCCGCAAACTTCGCCCCGGCCACCACTGTGTTACCGTGGGCGCGTGGAGACACAGCTGGCCGTCATCCCGCGCGGCACCCGAGTCGATGGGCTGATCGAGACCACCGGCGACCTCACCGTGGAGGGGCGGGCCGACGGCCGCATCCAGGTCGGCGGGACCCTGACGGTCGCGGCCGGGGCCACCTGCCGGGCCAGCGTGCGCGCCCGAGCCGCCCGGGTCGCCGGCGAGGTGATCGGGCCACCTGCCGGGCCAGCGTGCGCGCCCGAGCCGCCCGGGTCGCCGGCGAGGTGATCGGCGACCTGGTGTGCTCGTCGAGCATCTCCGTGGCGGCTGGCGGACGTGTTGTCGGGGACATGCGCGCCCCGGAGATCGAGGTGGACGCCGCCGCCGAGGTGGATGGCCGGGTCGATCTGCTCGCGCCGGCGCCGGCCGCCGCGGCGGTCAGGCGCGTGCAGGTGACCACCCGCGGCCCCGGCCTACGCCGCCCGATGCCGCCCCAGCCGGTCACCCAGATCGGCGAGCCGGGTTGATCCGATTGTGACCATGGCAACAAATTCATCATCCACCACCGCCCTGCTCCCCGCCGTCGAGCCCCAGCGCCAGCGCCTGCTCGAGCTGCTCCGCCGCGACGCGTTCGAGCAGAAGTCGATCACGCTCTCGTCGGGACGGACGTCGAACTTCTACATCGACTGCCGGCGGGTGAGCCTCACCGCCGAGGGACACTTCCTCATCGGCCAGCTCATGCGAGCGATCATCGCGCGGGTCGCGCCCGGCGCCGAGGCGGTCGGCGGGCTCACCCTCGGCGCCGATCCGCTGGTCAGCGCCACGTCGCTCATGAGCTTCATCGCCGGCCAGCCGCTGACCGGGTTCCTGGTCCGCAAGGAGCCGAAGGGGCACGGCACCGGCCAGTGGCTCGAGGGCGGTGGCCTGCGCGCCGGCATGGCGACCGTCATCCTGGAGGACGTCATCACCACCGGCGGGTCGACGATCCGCGCCATCGAGCGATCGCGCGCGGCGGAGCTCGAGGTGGTCCACGTGGTCGTCCTGGTCGACCGCGACGAGGGCGGGCGCGAGGCGGTCGAGGCCCACGCGCCGGTCACGTCGCTGTTCACCCGCCACGACTTCATCCAGGACGACGCGCCGGCGGGCGGGCGCGGGAAGCCATGAGGCGGCTCGCGCTCGCGGCGGTCCTGGCCGGTGCGCTCGGCGCGGCATGCGCCAGCGCGCCTCCCGCCGTCCACCTGAGCGATCAGTGGCCGGCCCAGGCCGGCGAGTACCACGAGGTGACCCGCCGGTGGACCCGCCGGGCCAACGAGCGGTCCGGCAGCGACGACGAGCGCGGTCGCATCTTCGAGCAGACGGTCGAGGTGTTCGCCACGTTCAAGTCGCCCGAGTGGCGGGCGGCGTACGTGAAGTACCGGGCCGCGCAGAACCGGCTGCCGCCGAGCGAGGTGGCGGCGCTCACCCGGCGCGAAAAGGCCGAGGACGCCGATCACTACGAGGTGATGCTGCTGGTGGCGACCTACGACCGCCGGGTCAACGAGCTGCAGAAGGGCGCGCGCTCGATCTGGCGCCTGGCCCTGGTCGACGAGAGCGGGGCCGAGATCGTGGCCAGCGAGATCAGGCGAGACCGCCGCCCGCGCAGCGAGATCGCCGCCGAGTTCCCCAACCTGGGCGACTTCCACGAGCCGTACGTGGCGCGCTTCCCGCGCAAGGTGAATCTCTTGCGCGCGGGTGTGCACCGCTTCTCGCTGAAGCTCACCAGCTCGCAGGTCTACGTGGCGCGCTTCCCGCGCAAGGTGAATCTCTTGCGCGCGGGGGTGCACCGCTTCTCGCTGAAGCTCACCAGCTCGCAGGTCGGGGTCGAGATGGTCTGGACCGACCCGAGCGCCCCGGCGACCGCATCCGCGGCGGCGTCGGCGTCGACCCGCTGAGCCGGGCGGTCAGCGCCGGCCGCGCGGCGGCTTGCCGGTCGACTGCGGGCTGCGGAACAGGCGGCGCCAGAAGCTCTGCGGCAGCCCGCCGCCCTCGTCGAGATCGTCGAACGAGTCGACCGGCTCGGGCTCGGCGGCCAGCTCGGCGCCGCGGGCGAAGAAGTCCTCCTCGGACGCGGTGAAGGGGCGCGCGCCGCCCGGTTCGCCCGCGCGACGAGCCGGCGGCGTCGGCCTGCGCGCCGGAGCCGGCACCGCCGGTGGCCGTGGATCGCGCGGCTCTCCGTCGGCCCTCGACAGCACCGCGGGCGGCCGCGGCTCGCGCCGGTCGATCACGGCTGGCCCGGCTGGCCTGGCGGGCACGGCTGGCCTGGCTGGCACGGCGGGCACGGCCGACCTGGCCACCGGAGCGGTCGCCGCGACGTCGATCGGGATCGGCTGGGTCTCGCGCCGCACTGGCTCCGCGACGGCCGGCACCGCGACGGCCGGCACCGCGCCGACCGACGCGTCAGCGCCCGGCCGCGGCATCACCGGTAGCTTCTGGGTCGTGGCCAGGGGCTCCTCCTCCTCGTCGTCAGCGGGCAGCGGCACCACCCTGACCTTCTGGGTCGCGCCGAGCAGCTCATCTTCATCCCGCCGCGGCGCCACCGCCAGCGGCTGCGTCACCGCTTCATGCACAGTGGCCGGCACGGTGACCGGCGTGGCCGCGACCGAGCCGATCTCCCCGGCGGCGACCGATGACGGCACCACCCCCGAGACCGGCAGCTCCGAGCTGACCGCGCCGGGAAGGACCTGATCCCAGTCCACCACCAGCGCCCCGCTCGCCCCGGCCGTCGCTGTCCCCTGCCCCTGCCCCTGATCCTTGCCGCGCCGGTCCGGCAGCCCGCCGCCGCGCATGCCGCGCTTGTTCCGCCGGCGCTCCTTGCCGCCGCCGCCGCCGCCGCCGCGCCCTGCCCCGACCGCTGGCCCCGCGCCCGCCTCCGGCCGCGCCTTGCTCACCACCTGGTAGCCCGGCCCGCCGCCCGCGCCGCTCGCGCTTCGCGGCCTGTCGCCGGACAGCCACTCCTCGATCGCCAGCGCCGCGTGCGCTCGCTGTCGCGTCCCCGACCCGGCCTTCAGCCGCACCAGGCCGAGCTCGGACAGCCGGTCGGCGATGCGCAGGGTCTCGAACACGCGGAACTGCGAGTCCTCGACCACATCCGCCACCGTGCGGCTGCCGTCGAACAGGTGCAGCACCGCGCCCACCTCGGGCGGGATGCGCCCCGCCAGGCGCGCGAGCTGCTGCGGGTCGCGCTCGTACAGCGCCGACGGCGACAGCTTGCCGGCCACCGCGCAGATCTCGCTCAGGAACCGCTCGGCGTCGGCGAACAGCTCGGCCGGCTCGAGCGGGATCTGCTGGCGGCGGACCACGTCCTCGGGGCGCAGCTCGAACCGGCCCTCGGTCCACAGCAGCAGCTGGTGGAGCGCGGCGAGCCCGTGCAGGAAGCCGACCTGGGCCGAGGTGACCTCGCCGTCGTAGAAGCGGAGCTCGCCGCGCCGCATGCCGCGCACCAGCGTCAACACGCCGCGCCGGCCCATCGCCGACACCGCCCGCACCAGGTAGAACAGCCCGAAGTGCTCGCCCAGCTCGCCGGCCAGCACCGACGGGTTGTCTCGCTTGCGCCCGGCCAGGAGGCGCGCCACGGTCACCGCGTCGCGCAGGTAGATCGGCTCGCCGAGCACCTCGCTGGCGCCGCCGGCCAGGGCCTGCGCCCGCGCGATGCCGTTGCCGACGTAGAGGACCGGCGGCATCTCGACCGCGTCGGACAGCGCCTCGCGGATCCGGCCGAGGATCGAGCTCGCCTCGTCGCTGGAGCGACCGCCGGCGATGACGAGCTCGGCGGGCTGCGCGAACAGTCCCGGCACGAACGCCGCGTCCGCGCCGCACGCCACCGTCACCCCCTCGCGCTCGAAGCCGTAGCGCAGCGACTCGCGCAGGTGCGGGTCCGGATGTACGAGAATCAGTCTAGAAATCACTGAGATACCAACGGAGAAACCGGTACTATAACCGGTGCGATCCGCGCCAGCAGGGCCCTTTCCGTTATACTTCCGCCGCTTGAGCCCCCACCTCTGCGCCGCCCGCCGTGATTGTCCTCGAAATTCTTGAGGGAAGTGCACGCGGCCACGTCTTCAAGTTCGAAGACAGCACCATCTCCCTCGGCCGCGCCGACACCAACTCGCTGGTGCTGCGCGACTACCATCTGTCCGGGCAGCACGGACAGATCTTCGTCGAAGGAGACCAGTTCATCTACCGCGATCTGCGGTCGACCAACGGATCGGCGGTCCGCCGCGGCGACGAGGTCCTGAGCGTCGACGCGTCGGTCGACTGGGAGGTGAGCCTCAAGTCCGGCGACTGCCTGCAGCTGGGCGACCCGAAGGACCCGGTGCTGATGCGCATCGGCCTGCCGGAGCTGATCGGCGAGGGAACCACGGAGCTGGTCGACCGCCTGATCGCGTCGCGCTCGATCGTCGATCTGCCCAAGGTCGCCGACCGGGTCGAGGACGACCCGGCAAGCGCGCTCCGCATCTACAAGGCGCTCTCGCCGCTGTCGACCCGCGTCGAGATGACCGACACGCTCGAGGCGGTGGTCGACGCCGCGTTCCAGCTCCTGCCGCGCGCCACGCACGTCTCGGTCCTGCTCCGCTCCGACAGCGACAAGGACCGCTTCACCGTCGCGCTGGCCCGCCAGCGAGACGGCCGCGCCCGCCGCGCCCCCTCGACCGGCGACGGCGCCCGCCGCACCGTCGATCCGATCCGCGCCAGCCGCGCGGTGCTCCGCCGCGTCCTCGAGGACCGCGCCGCCATCCTGACCGCCAACGCGGCCGAGGAGCTGGCCACCTCCGAGTCGATCCTGGGCGGGCAGATCCTCTCCATCGTGGCGATCCCGCTCTGGCGCGGCGACGAGATCACCGGGCTCATCCAGGCCGACAACCGCGACACCGCCGGCATGTTCACCGAGTCGGACCTCGAGGTCTCGCTCCTGCTCGGCGCCCAGGCCGCCCTCGCCCTCGACAACGCCGGCCTGGTCTCGCGCCTGCGCGTCACCGCGCCTGCGCGTCGCCGAGGAGCGGCTGCGCGGCGAGAACCGCTACCTCAAGCGGCGCGAGGAGAAGCGCCGGTTCGAGAGCATCATCGGCGAGTCGCAGGCGATGCGCGAGGTGCTGACCCAGCTGGAGAAGGTGCTCGACACCCGCGCCACCGTCTGCATCGAGGGCGAGACCGGCACCGGCAAGGAGCTCATCGCCAGCGCCATCCACTACCAGTCGCGCCGCAACGACAAGCTGTTCGTCGCGCAGAACTGCGCCGCGCTGCCGGAGAACCTGCTCGAGTCGGAGCTGTTCGGCCACAAGAAGGGCTCGTTCACCAGCGCCGACAGCGACAAGAAGGGCCTGTTCGAGATCGCCGACGCCGGCACCCTGTTCCTCGACGAGGTCGGCGAGATGCCGCTCTCGCTCCAGGCCAAGCTGCTGCGCACCCTGCAGGAGGGGACCATCCGGCCGGTCGGGGCGACCGCCGAGAAGCAGATCGACGTCCGGATCATCTGCGCCACCAATCGCGACCTGGCTGCCGAGGTCGAGCGCGGCGCCTTCCGCCAGGACCTCTTCTACCGGCTGATGGTGTTCCCGATCCGGCTGCCGCCGCTGCGCGAGCGGCGCGAGGACATCCCACCGCTGGCCGAGCACTTCATGCGCCGCTACTGCCAGGAGTACCGGCGCAACGTGCCGGGCCTGTCGCAGGAGGCGCTCGACGCGCTGGCCAGCGAGGACATCCCGCCGCTGGCCGAGCACTTCATGCGCCGCTACTGCCAGGAGTACCGGCGCAACGTGCCGGGCCTGTCGCAGGAGGCGCTCGACGCGCTGGCCAGCTACGCCTGGCCGGGCAACATCCGCGAGCTGGAGAACGAGATCCAGCGCCTGGTCATCCAGACCGAGTCGGAGTCGTGGATCGAGGTCGGCGAGCTGTCGCCGCAGATCCGCAAGCTCGAGGGGACCCTGTCCCGGATCGCGCCCAAGAAGGGCACCCTGCGCGAGATGATGGAGCAGGTCGAGCGCTGGCTCCTCAGCGAGGCGCTGCGCGAGAACGACAACAACAAGACCCGCACCGCGCAGATCCTCGGCATCACGCGCGAGGGCCTGCACAAGAAGCTGGCCAAGTTCGGGATGTGAGAGAGGTCGGGCGCCGCGCGCGCGGCCGCCCGCTACCCCCCCTTGGTGGCGATGGCCAGGCGGGTCAGCCCGATCTGCTTGGCCCGCTCCATCACCCCGACCACGCGGCCGTGGTTCACCCCGGCGTCGGCCTTGATCACCACCTGGGTTTCCTTGTCGGTGTCGAACGCCTTCTGGAAGTAGCGGTCGAGGTCGTTCTCGACCACCGCGACGCCGTTGATCAGGATCTGCCCGTTCTTCTGGATGCCGACGATGATCGACTTCCGGCCAGGGTCGATCTCCTGGGCCGCGCCGGACGGCAGGTTGACCTTCAGCCCCTGGCTCTTCTCGCTCTTGATGTCGTCCTTGGCCTTCTTCACCGCCAGGGTCGAGCCGACCATGAAGATGAGGAGCAGGACCAGGAAGATGTCCGTCAGCGGGGTGACGTTGATCTCGGAGAAGATCGACTCCTCCGCGCCCTCCAGATCGGCGTCAGGCAGCTTAGCGATTGCCACGGTCGACCTCGTTGCTCTCGTCGCCGCGGGCCTCGTCGCTCGACTCGCGGCCGAGGCCGCGCGCGCCCTTGGGACCGTGCTCGTCGAGCTGCTCGAGGAACTCGTCGGTCAGCATCTTGAGCTCGATCGCGATGCGGCCCAGCCGCTGGTTGAAGAAGTTGTAGAGCACGACCGCCTCGACCGCGACCGTGATGCCGGCCGCGGTCGCGTAGAGCGCCTCGGTCAGGCCGCCCGAGACCACCTTCATCTCGTTGGAGCCCGACTCGGCCATGCGGCGGAAGGCCTCCTGGATGCCGATGACCGTGCCGAACAGGCCGACGAACACCGCGACGGCGCCGACCGTGCCGATGATCCAGAGGCGGGTCTTCAGGCCCAGCACCACCCGCACGCGCTCGCGATCGACCGCGCTGTGCAGATTCTCCGGCTTGGTCCGGCCCATCCGCTCGTAGCCGACCAGGAAGACCTCGGCCAGCGGCGAGCGCGACCGCTCGCAGGCCGACCGCGCCTCCTCGTAGGCGCCGCGCTTCAGGCACCGGCTGACCGTCTCGGCCAGCGCCCGGGCTCGATCCATGAACCGCCACTGAACGACCACGCGCTCGAGCGACACCGCGATGGTCAAGACCGACAGGCCCACGATGATCCACATCGCGTAGCCGGCCATGTTCAGGATATCCCAGAGAGAATGTTCCATGATGGTCTTCGGGAGTCAGACTCTCGACCGACCGTTCGGGTTGGCTGGGGCCGGCCCGCGCACGGACCGGCCGTCGGGGCCGAGTCTCTTATTCTGGCGCAAACGGAGCCCGGTAGCCACCGCCGTCCAGGTCCAGGTAGATCGGCGCGGTGAAGGCCGATGCCGGGACCCCATCCACCAGGGTGATGTCCGCGATCGCCTCCGGGTCGCCGCCGACCAGGACCGCCAGGTTCGCCTGGCTCATCACCCCGTTCAGCAGCATCGGGTAGATGGCGCGCTTGCCGCGGGCGCGCACCACCACCCACGCGTCGTCGCCGCTCCCGCCGTCCGGATGGATCGGGTCGTCGGCGGCGATGGAGACGACCACGCTGGCCTGGTAGCGCTGGAAGCCGGGCGCGCCCGCATCCACCAGGTCGACCGCGATCTGGTCGACCCCGAGCGGGGCCGACGCGCACGGGTCGTTCTTGTCGAGGCTGCCGGGCGCCACCGTCACGAAGCACTTCACCGGGAGGAGCGAGGTGACCGGCGAGCCGATCTCCGGGGTGGCGTTGGCGAACACCTCGATGACGTCGAACTCGGCCCACGACGGCGACTGCACCGTCACCGCGAGGTCGACCAGGCCGCCCTCGGCCGCCAGGGTGCGCCCGATCGCCGACCCGGCCTCGCCGTCGCGGGTCACCCGGATGAGCGGGCCGTTGGTGACCACCACGTCGCGCGGCGTCTCGCCGCGCCCGGCCAGGTTGTCGATGAGCGGGTCGACCACGGCGCCCGACGCGAGCGCGTCGGCCGAGTCGTCCGGCACCGCCACCATCGTGCGCGGCATGCCCATCGGATCGCGGACGATGGTGTGGGTGTCGGAGTTGCCGACCGGCGTGACGGTCATGCCGAACGAGAGGAAGTTGAACCAGTCGCGCAGCACCATGTCGAGCGACTGGATCTCGCGCACGCCGTCCCCGTCGCTGTCGGCGGTGGCGAAGCCGTTCCACACCTCGAGCACGTTGAAGCTGGCGTCCCACATCGGCGCCTCGGGCGGCAGGCGCAGCCAGTCGTTGGGCACTGGCTGCTCGAGGAGGTCGCCGGAGATCACGCGGTTCTCGTAGTCGAAGGAGAGGCCGGCGCGGTCGAAGAACTGCTGGAAGTCGGTCAGCGTGGTGGGGGTCGCGCGCGGGTGGTTGACCTCGACCAGCTCGGCGCCGCGGTCGCGCATGGCCGAGAAGATCTCGCCCGGGGTCAGCCCGAAGCCGTCGGCCCCGCGCGCCCAGTCGATCGCGCCGTGGTTGGGCAGGTCCAGGTCCGGCTCGATCGGCCAGGCGTTGAAGTGGCCGAACGCGAACGGGGTGACCTCGATGCCGGGCAGGACCCGGACCGAGCGCTCCACGCCCAGCTCCTCGACGATCGGCTGCAGGTCGGCGACGTAGTCGTGCTCGGTCGAGGCGAACACCTCGACGCCGTCGGCCACCGCGGTGGCGACGCGGGTCGGCCACTCGACCGGCGAGTCGGGCGAGCCGATCGAGTGCACGTGGTACTCGGAGGCGACGTAGCCGCTGGTGTCGACCACCCGGCGCAGGCGGAACTCGAGCTCGGCCGGCTCGTCGCCGGCCAGCGGCGAGAGCACCGTCTCGGCCACCGACCACTCGGTGCCGTGGCTGACCAGCACGCGATAGTCGGTCCCCGGCGCCACCACGATCGGCGCGTCGGCCCCGTCGCCGATGTCGGAGGAGGTGCCGCGCATGCCCTCGATCATCTGGACGATGCCGGTGAAGGTGTCGTAGGTGGAGTGGAGGCGCGGGTCGGCGGCGACCGGGTTGTCGCCGATGACGAGCAGCTTGGCCGGGATCGGCGCGCCGGTGTCGTCGTCGACCACCCGGTAGTCGTAGCGGACCGGGCGATCGAGGATGAGCTGGAGCGCGGCGTCGGCCGAGCTGGCCACCTCCGAGCGGGCCTGGTCGGGCAGATCGGCGCGCAGGAGGTAGTCGCCCGGCTCGAACTCGCCGGCGAACAGGCCCTCCTCGTCGGTGTCCATGTAGCTGAGGACGATGTCGTCGGCGCCGATCGCGCCGTCGCCGTCCGCGTCGGCGAACACGCCGACCCGCGCGCCGGCCACCGGATCGCCGTTGTCCCACACCACCTCGCCGGCCAGCTCCTGGGTGGCGATGCCGGCGTCGGCCAGGACCGCGGCCTCGACGTCGGACGCGTCGCGTCCGACCACCACGTGGGCCGCGTAGGTCACGCCGTCCTGGGCCGGCGCGTCGAAGTACACGCCGTCCGGCGTGACGATGTTGAGCAGCTCGTCGGCGCCGTAGAGGACCACCGACACGCCGGCGATCAGGAACGAGGAGTTGGTGGTGCCGGCCACGGCGTGCTGCGGCACGACCCCGTAGGCCACGCCCGGGCCCTGGTACACCGCGTAGTCGACCGGGGCCGGGCCGGTGCCCGCGGCGATCGCCTCGATGCCGAGCCGCTCGAAGCCGCGGGTCGGACCCCACACCTCGATGTTGCCTCCGGTGTCGCTGAGCGCGGCGAACGGTCCGCGGATCTCCTCCTCCCCGCCGTTGTAGAAGGTCCAGAACACCTCGAGGGTGGCCGAGTCGGGGCCGAGGAGGTACGTGGTCGCGCAATCGATCGAATCCGGGATGTCCGGATCGAGATCGGCGGTGACGTTCAGCAGGCCGATGCCCTTGATGTTGATGAAGTCGTTGTTGCCGCTGACCCCGCGCGCCACGACCGCCGCCACGCCGCCGCCGGAGCCGTCCTGCACCACCTCGAGGCTCTGGTGCTCGCAGGTGCGGCCGAGCAGGTACATGGCCGAGAGCTCGCCGAAGTGGTCCTCGCCGATCGGGCCGTCGGGGCCGACCGGCTGGGCATCGACCAGGTTGCCGCCCTGCGGGATGACGCCGATGACGCGGCTGGGCCCCTGGATGACGAAGCGTCCGGCGGCGTTGCGCAGGTAGAGATCGCCGACCGCGCCGGACGCGGCCGGGCCGGGGATCAGCTCGACGGCCGCGTTCTCGGCGTCGATGGTGCCGGCGTAGACGCTCTGGGCGTCGCCGGTCGGGGCCGGGATCTCGGGCAGGAAGTCGTCCAGCCCGGGTTCGACGGGGACGTCGTCGGCAACGTCATCGTCGTCGTCATCGTCATCGCCGCCGCAGGCGGAGCTGGCGGTGACGCAGAAGGCGGCGAGCGCGAGACAGGACAGTCGAGAGAACAGCATTACCGGCATTCTATGTCACGCTTGGCGACCGTCGCGATACCGGGCATCGCGGCTTCGGGCCGCGCCGGAACGACATCAAGCGGCTGAAATCAGGGAACCGTCCCCCGCGTGGCGGGTTGCCGGTGCGTCCGAAACTCGTTTTACTGTCGGCAGGAGGTCCCATGCCCCGTCTCGTCAAGTGCGTGAAGCTCCAGCGCGAGCTGCCCGCGATCCCGTACAAGCCGTTCGACGACGAGCTGGGAGTGCGCCTGTACGACAGCGTGTCGCTCGAGGCGTGGAAGATGTGGCTCGAGCACTCGAAGATGATCGTCAACGAGTACCGGCTCGACCTGACCAGCAAGAAGGCGCACGACATCCTGCGCGAGCAGTGCGAGCAGTTCTTCTTCGGCGAGGGCGCCGCGCTTCCGCCCGACTTCGTCGCTCCCCCGGCCAAGTAGCGCGTCGGGGAAGGCGCGTCGATGCGCGGCGACGGCGACATCCTGCTGGTGTCCTGCTACGAGCTCGGCCACGCGCCGCACGGCCTGGCGATGGCGGCCGGGTTCCTGCGCCGGGCCGGCTTCGCCCCGGCGCTCCTCGACCTGGCGGTGATGCCGCTCGACCCCGCCGCGGTGGCACGCGCGCGGGTCATCGCGGTGTCGGTGCCGATGCACACGGCGCTGCGGCTGGCGCTGGCCGCCCTGCCGCGGCTGCGCGAGCTGGCCCCGGGCGCGGCGATCGGCTTCTTCGGCCACTATGCGGTGCTGCACGCGCGCGCGCTGGCCGGGCTGGGCGCGGCGTTCGCGCTGGGCGGCGAGCTCGAGGAGGAGCTGTGCGCCGAGCTGGCCGCGATCGAGCGGCGCGCCGCGGGCGACGCGGCGGTGGGCGACGCGGCGGCGGGCGACGCGGGCGGCCGCGCCGCGCTGGTCAAGCTGCGCTTCCCTGCCCCGGACCGGCGCGGGCTGCCGCCGCCGTCGCGCTACGCCCACCTCGAGGAGGCCGGCGGCGGGCGGCGGGTGGCCGGCTACACCGAGGCGAGCCGCGGATGTCTCGACACCTGCCGCCACTGCCCGGTGCCGGCGGTCTACCGCGGGCGCTTCTTCGTGGTCGATCGCGAGACCGTCCTCGGCGACGTCGCCGCCCAGGTCGAGGCCGGCGCCCGCCACATCACGTTCGGCGATCCGGACTTCCTGAACGGCCCGCGCCACGGCCTGGCGGTCGCGCGCGAGCTCCACCGCCGCTTCCCCGGGGTCACCTTCGACGTCACCGCCCAGGTCAGCCACCTCCTGCGCGAGCGCGACCACCTGGCCGAGCTGGTCGAGCTCGGCTGCGCGTTCGTCATCACCGCGGTCGAGTCGCTGGCCGACGGCGTGCTGGCCGCGCTGGCCAAGCGCCACCGACGGGCCGACGTCGAGCGCCTGCTCGACCTGGCCGACGCGATCGGCATGGTGGTGCGCCCCACCTTCGTGCCGTTCACCCCGTGGACCGGCCTGGACGACATGGTCGAGCTGGTCGACTTCCTGGTCGAGCGCGACCTGGTCGACCGGGTCGCGCCGGTCCAGCTGTCGATCCGCCTGCTGGTCCCGCCCGGCTCGCTGCTCCTGGCCGCGCACCCGGCCGGGCTGTTCGGCCCGCTCGATCCGGCCGCGCTCGGCCACGCCTGGGTGCACCCGGACCCTCGGGTCGACCGCCTGCAGCGGCGCATCGCCGTCCTGGTGGACCGCGACGCCAGCGCCGGACGCGACCCGCGCGAGACCGTGGCCGAGATCCGCGGCCTGGTCCACGCCGCCGCCGGCGACCCGATCGCCGCCGCGTCCACCGCGGCCACCATCGCCGCCGGGTCGGCCCGCATGCCCGGCCGCAAGTCGCCGCGAATGAGCGAGCCGTGGTTCTGTTGAAGCGAGCCGCTCGGGAGCCCGGTCGGGCTCCAGGAAGGCGAGGACGGCCACCTGCACGCGGCTGGAGGACTCGTATGAGCGAAGAGCCGCCCGACTTCGAGCCGACCGGCCTGGGCCAGGTCCGCTTCCGCGACCTCGGCCTCACCATGGCCGGCACCGCGCTCGAGCCGATCCTGGACGAGTTCGCGGGCGAGCTCGGCGCCGCCGGCATCACCCGGGTGACGCCGCGCTTCTACCTGTCGACCGAGTGGGGGGTTCCGTTCGAGACCGTGGCGGTGGCGATCCCCTACTACCTGGCCCGGCCCGACCTGGCCGCGTTCCATGCCGATCGCACGGGTCTGGTCGAGGGGACCGACCGCGGCGACATCCTGCGCTACCTGCGCCACGAGATGGGCCACGTGGTCAACTACGCCTACAAGCTGTACGAGCGGCCCGACTGGATCGCGGCATTCGGCTCGATCACCCAGCCGTACGTCGAGGAGTACCGGCCGCGGCCGTGGAGCACGGGCTTCGTCCGCCACCTGCCCGGCTGGTACGCGCAGAAGCACCCCGACGAGGACTGGGCCGAGACCTTCGCGGTGTGGATGACGCCGGGCCTCGACTGGCGTGCCGACTACGCCCCCTGGCCGGCCGCGCTGGCCAAGCTCGAGCTGTGCCAGGCGATGATGGCCGAGCTGCGCGAGCGCGACCCGATCGTCACCGACGACGAGCTGGACGAGGAGGTCGGCGAGATCGACTACACGATCGACGACTACTACGACGAGGCCGAGCCGGAGCGGGGTGAGTTTCCGCCCGGGCTGGCCGGCGCGCTGCGCACCATCTTCGCCGAGATGCCCGCGACCGACGGAGCCGCGCGGGCCTCGGCGCTCATCCTGGGCCACGCCGGCGCCCTGGCCCGCTCGGTCTTCACCTGGACCGGGCACTTCCCGGAGCACACCCGCGCCCTGCTCCGCCACCTGGCCGAGCTGGCCGACCAGCTCACCCTGGCCTATCCGGCGGCGCGCCAGGGCGACGCGCTGGTCGCGCTGACCGCGCTGGTCACCAGCCTGGCCGTCAACCACGCCCAGAGCGGCAGCTACACCCCGTAGCGCGCCACCGCCAGGTCGACGACGCGCTGGATCAGCTCCGGGTAGCTGATCCCGGCCGCGCGCGCCGCCACCGCGAACTCGTCGTTCTTCTCCAGGTAGCAGCTGGCGTTGACCTCGAGCACGTAGATGTCGCCGGTCTCGGTCACCCGCAGGTCGACGCGGCCGTAGTCGCGCACGCGCAGGGCCCGGTACGCGTCGATCGCCACCTTCTGCAGGCGCGCGCGCAGCTCGTCGGGCACGTCCGCCACCGCGGTGGTGATCGCGGTGTGCTCGACCGAGCCAGGCTCCCACTTGGCGTTGCGGTCGTAGACCTTGGGCGCTCCCTCGGGCAGGCGCGAGAAGTCGGCCTCGACCGGCGGCAGGGCCAGCGGATCGTAGTTGCCGAGGACGCCGACGTAAAACTCGCGCCCGTCGATGAACTCCTCGGCCAGCGCGGCGTCGCCGCACTCCTCGTGGATGGCCAGCACCCGGCGCATGAGCGCGCCGGAGTCGCGCACCAGCGACTTCTTGCCGATGCCGATCGAGGCGTCCATCGCGACCGGCTTGACGAACAGAGGCAGGCGCAGGTTGCCGGCGCTCTCGAACCCCTTGTCCTGGCTGAACACCGCGAACTGCGGGTAGAGCACGTTCTCGAACGCCAGCAGGCGCTTGGCCAGCGCCTTGTCCTGGCCCAGGTAGAACTCGCCCGGGCTGCAGCCGGTGTAGTGGTAGCCGAGCAGGTCGAGGACGCCGGTGGCCAGCATGTTGCCGCTCGGGTGGTCGCCGAACTCCTCGATCAGGTTGAAGACCAGGTCCGGCTTGCGGCGCGCCAGCCCGGCGATGAGCTTCTTCACGTCGTCGTGGATCGCCATCACCGAGACGGTGTGCTTGTTCTTGCGCAGCGCGGCCGCCACCTGACCGACCACCGGGTCCTTCTCCCCGTTCTCCTCGTCGACGTAGGTAAGGACGGTGATTCGCATCGGCGCCAAGCCGCCCATACTAGCCGAGCAGCGGGCGGGTGCGGAAGCGGAGGCGGGCGGCGCCGGCGCGGAGCGAGGCGATCACCTCCTCGCGCGAGTCGCCCCCGGCGAACAGGAAGCCGGCGTAGCTGTGCCCCTCGGGCAAGGGGACCATGGTGTCGCCGATCCGCGCGGTGATCACCAGGTCGCGCACGCCGGGGATCGCGCGGGCCTTGTCGACCCCGACCGGACCATGGTGTCGCCGATCCGCGCGGTGATCACCAGGTCGCGCACGCCGGGGATCGCGCGGGCCTTGTCGACCCCGACCACCTCGGCCAGCACGCCCGGCTCGTGGACCGGCAGCATCATGACGCCGCCAGCGCGCTCACCGGCGCGGCCGAGCTCGCCCGGATCGAGCCCGACCGCGTGGGCGACGATCACCTCCTCGAGCGCGATGCCGGCGCCGAACCGGAGCACGCGTCCGCACAGCCCGCCGATCGAGCGCGCGGCCAGCTCGAGCACGACCGGCGGCTGATCGCGCGGGACGCGCAGCTCCGCGTGGACCGGGCCCTCGTCGAGCCCGATGGCGGCGGCCGCGCGCGCGACCGCGGCGACCACGTCGGCCTGCTCGCGGGCCGACAGGTGCGAGGGGGTGACGTAGATGGTCTCGGCGAAGAACGGCCCGTCGAGCGGGTCCGGCTTGTCGAACAGCGCGAGGGTGTGGAGCGCGCCGCGCGACAGCATGCCCTCGAAGGCCAGCTCCGGCCCGGGCACGAACTTCTCGACCATGATGTGGCCGGCCGCGTCCGGATCGATCGCCGCCACCGCCGGGTCGGCCAGCATGCGGGCCAGGCGCTCGGCCCGGGCGGCCAGCTCCGCGCGGTTGTCGGCCCGCATGACCCCGCGGCTGGCCGACAGGTGCAGCGGTTTCACCACCACCGGGAAGCCGATCCGCTCGGCGGCCGGGCCCGGGTCGGCGCCGGCCGGCACGATCGCTCCGTCGGGCTGGGGTAGCCCGGCCGCGCGCAGCGCCTCGCGGAAGCGCGCCTTGTTGCCGGCCGCGCGGGCCGCGGCCACCGACGCGTGCGGCAGGCCGAGCCGGCTGGCCACCAGCGCGGCGATGAGCGCGGTCTTCTCGTCGGTGGCGACCACGCCGTGAATCTCGCCGCCGGCCAGCGCCTGCTCGGCGGCTCGCTCGGGGTGGCGGAAGTCGAGGGCCAGCGCCCCGGCCGGCCACACGTCGGCCAGCACGTGGCAGCGATCGGTGGCGAGCACCGGCTCGATCCCGAGCCGGCGCGCCGCCGCGGCGATGTCCTCCGACTGATAGGAGGTGGTCGGGGCCAGGATGAGGACGCGGCGCGGCGCGGTCACTGCTTCTCTTGTGCGCTGGCGCGGTCCGCCTCGGGCGCGGCCTTCACCTTCTTCCCGGCACTGGCGGCGTTCTTGCTCGCGCGCCGGGTGGAGCGACGGCGCTGCTCATCGCCGACGTAGCGCTGGCAGCGGCCGGCGACCCTGGCGCCCACGACCCGGCGCGTGTAGTAGGCGGCGTTGCGGTCGAGGATGTCGTTGGCGACGGTGGCGGCCTCGCGACAGCGGCCGCTCTTCACCAGCGCGGCCAGCTTTCCCTCCTGCGCCTGAAGCCAGCCCTGCTCCTTGCGCGCGCGCTCGTCCTCGCGTGCCTTGCCGGCGACGGTGACAGGCGCGCCACCGGCGGGCTCGGCGTCGGCGAGCTCGTCGGCGGCCTGGGCGCGCGTCTCGGGCCGCGGGGCTGCCGGCGCAGCGGACTGGGCTGGCGGAGCGCTGCCGGTCGCCGTGTCGGCCCCGCGGCCGGCGACCGGGCCGCCCGGGCCGGCCTCGAGCTTGGCCTCATCCTTGGCTAGCTTGGCATCGGCTGGCCTGGCATTGGCGGCACCGCCGACCGCGTTCGCCTCCTTGCGGTCGTTCCGCGCCAGCCGGGCCGGCTTCTCGGCCGGTGCCTTGTCGCGCGACTGGTCGCCGTAGGCGTCGCCCTTGGCGCGGTAGCGGGCGAAGCGGCCGTCGCGAACGTCCGGGACCGCGGTCTTCTTCTTCTCGGCGCCCTTCACTCCGGCCGCCCGGTCCACACCCTGCGCGGCGCCGACATCGGCCTGGCGCTGGTCGTCGAGGACGCCGGCGGCGTAGCCGCTGGAGCGCTCGGGATCGCGGGCCGGCTCTTCTTCCCTGTCGCCGTCAGCCTCGGTGCTCACCGACGGCGCGGTCGTGGCCGGCTGGGCCAGCTGCTTTTCCGGAGATGGATCTTCGGATGGCGCCGGGGCCGGCGATGCGGTCTCGGTTCCGCTCGCCGGCGTGGATGCCTGGTTCGCCTCGCCCTGCTCGGCCTCGCCTGAAGCGGTCGGCGGGGGCGGCAGATCCGCGCCCGAATGCCGGGCCGGCACGTGGATCTCGGCACCGCGCCGCACGTACAGCGCGCCGGCCACGCCGGCGACCAGGAGCAGCGCCGCCGCCGCGGCGATCGACGGGTGAAGCGCGAGCGGCCGCAGCCACGCGGCGATCCGGGCCCACAGCCCGGTGTCGCCGCGAACGGGTGCGGCGACCACCACCACGCCAGCCTGCACCGAGGGCGCCCGCCGCGCGGCCTCGTGCAAGAGGATGGCGCTCAGCGACGGGGGCGGCTCGGCCTCGGGCAGCCCGCGGAATGCCTCACGGGTGCGGCGAAGCGCGCCCAGCTCGGCCGAGCAGCGGGCGCAGTGCCCGACGTGCTCGGCGACGCGGGCCGAGCTCGGTGGATCCAGCTCGTCGTAGAGCCAGTCCATCATGAGCTCGTCCATATCTTGGCATTCCAACATCGCGTGTTTCCGAAGAGATCGTTCGTTCCGGTGGGTAGACCATAGTGTAGCCCCGCCCGACCAGCCACGCCCTTGTCTGGCTCCCGGCCGCGCGGGTCGAGAGCCGGGCCCGTGGTTCCGCCCATTTCGGCGTTCACGGACCCGGGGCGTAAGGCGTGGTCGGTTCGGTTCGTTCCTCGGCTAGCTACGTCTCTGACTGTTCCTGCCAGCTTGAGACGCAGGAGCGCGGGAATGGGTCTACCCGGTTCCGGCGCGGATGGGTCGCGCCGG
>Ga0193753_10000451_pt1 | contig 40724 bp, 25 predicted proteins | sample H1c2metaG_FD_144925 | JGI IMG/M metagenome (GOLD analysis project Ga0193753, IMG submission 144925) | Soil microbial communities from a riparian zone of the East river system, Colorado, United States - H1c2 | ecosystem: Environmental > Terrestrial > Soil > Riparian zone | place: USA: East...
CGTACAGGATTTCAGTAAAATGAACCTTTACCATTTTGCGTTCCGATCGGAAATACAGGAACCCGCCCGAATCAGGCGACACTTGTTCGGGCTTTCAGATTCTGTTGTATTGCTGTTGCCGCCCAGTGCATCCAACAATTTATTCAGTATGCCCATAACGTTAAAGGTTAACCGCCAACTAGCTGTGTAAGTTTAATAAAGCTAATGCGGGTAGCAGATGTAATGACCACCATCTGTTCCAGCCCGGTTGATTGTATATTGTCTATTAAAATAAAGAAACCATTGTTTTCAAAAGCCTTGAATGCTGCGGCCAGTTGTTTTTCTGGGTCTACCCTGGCCCTTGCCTTTAGTTTGTAGCCGTTGAGGGTGCGTTCAGCTTCACCCGGTTGCACCAGGCCTTTAAAATACTCCGGTAATTTGTTATTGTACAGGGTTACTTCGGCTAGCACACGGTTCCTGATGATATCCTTTACGGTGCTGAGCTCACTGTCAAAAGATACGGCCACTTCATTGGTTGTGGCACCAGCGCTGGTCTCGTCTTTAATGGTTAGGGTAATAGCGGCCATGGGATTAAATTTCAGGCAAAATAGGGAAAGTTTGGTGGAGTGCAAATTCGAATTTTGAAAGACAATGGCTCGCACTTTAGTAAATAAATATTCTTTGTCTAGAACTAGTTATTAATACGAAATCATCAAAATCCCCCAAAGGACTTGCTACGACACCTTTCCAAGTCATTTGCTGGGCATTAACAGACTGCATAAGCAGGAAATATCTCCAATAAAAAATTGAAGTAGCCAAACGGCAGCCTTTTTGCGTAGTACCGTCCAGCTTATCCTAAGACTTTAAATTAAATAAGCAACAATTGAGAAAATACTGAGTATCCGACCTAACTTAGCCTATGTAATCAGAATTCACACTTCCTTTCAAGCCTCCTTTAAACTTGCTTAAGTTATGGATCTCGAAAATCTTGGTAATGCATTTGCTCAAATTGTGACGAATTTGGATTTAAGTGGATACCTGAAAAAAGTAAGCAATGAAATTACCAATAAGACAATCTCCAGGAAGTTTATTGACGATTTACTGAAAAACGAGAATATTAACCAATCGATTGCCAAAGTAGCTTTTTTGCACCTGGTATTTGCATATATAGAGGTTGCATTGGAAGACAATATCTTGACAACAACAGAGAAAGAAAACATCAAATTTTTAAAACTTTTATTTCGTATTCAGCCAGGGGATTTTTACCTGCACAATAAAAAAGACATAGAATCCACACTTACCTTGCAATTTTCAAAAATGTACGAAGACAAATATGTCACAAACGAGGAGGCACTTTTAAAGGTAGACCTACAGGAAATTTTTGATTTGAGTTATGACGAGATGAATAGTTACGCAAAAATTGAAGCCACATTTTCAGTTAAGAATGGTGCCGACCCTAAAAATTTAGATATTTTATTCACCCATAGAGACTTTTTTTAATTAGCATCTATTTCTTATCACACTTAAAATATAGAACATGCGAACAAAATATTTCCTGCTGGTATCAATTATGCTAACAGCTTTTGTATTTTCCGTTAGTGAAGTAAATGCTCAGACCAGATACAGGGGTAGCAGGCATACCTCTAGCCATGGTGGCCATTATTCCGGAGGACATGGAAGATCACATAAAGGCGGCAGTTACAGGCACTCTAGCACGGCTAATCATTATGGCCGGCATAAACGCTGAGCAGTTTTAAAAATATCATAATAATAACTTAAACAAATTACTTATTGGTTTATTTAGTTTTTTTAATCGAAAAAATAGGAGTGCTTCATTTACTTTATTCCAAAATCAGTTTTTCCGCCGAGAAATCCGCTTTTTTAATGATTGTGTGATATTCGACATAGACAGACATAGACATTTTTTGATGTGAAGTAGTCAAGATTTAATCTGACAAATGGGAATAATTTTGAGTAACCACGCTTATTTAATGAACCCCAAAATGTCAGATAATGAATTAAGAATTTAAGTTATTTAAAACCAAGTTAGGTCTGCTCAATCTAGCAGAACACTTAGGCAATGTGTCCCAGGCTTGCAAAGTAATGCGCTACAGCCGCGACGGATTCTGTCATGTTAAAAAGATGTATAATACAGGCGACGATTCAGCACTTAAGCAAAATCAGCCGTAGAAAGCCAATATAGAAAACTTTTCGGAGCGGCCGTTTTAAATATGGCTTTTGACTATTCGGGCTTGGATCAGGTGCACGCCAGTAATTATCTCCGTAAGCTGGGTGTTTCTGTCTATCTTGGGAGTGTTCGCAGCGTCCGGCTCAGGCATGGCCTAGATGTTTTCGTCAAGCGTAAAGGAATTAGAAACACGTCTTGCCAGAGATGCTATTATTCTTACTGATGCCCCAATAATAGCCAGCTTGCCAGGTATTTGAGCGTATTTCGTTTTTGGTGAACAATTCAATTCTGCACTTCTGTTTTGTATAAATAATGCGGATCGTTTCTTCAAAACCACCCAAGGTATCTATATAGGCAACTCGAATATTTTTCACTCTTCATTGCCTCTAATTTTTCAACACACTTAACCAGATTTAGTGCTTTCACTTAATAGACAGGAAAAAAATAATTTAAAACTTGCCACAATTGTTTTAATTTAAATCTTTTTGGGACGTAATTAAACGGCAGTCAAAAGTAAACTGATTTCAAATATCCTTGAATGAAATCTTGAATAATAAAAATTTCACCTAGGTGTTTACAAGAACAAAACCAAATAGGGCAATGCAAACGAATATTAGGCAAATTATTTGTGTGACTGGTTTACTGGAATGCTATTATCAAATTAACTTGCGTGGTATTGTTGTTTTCTTACTCTTGTGTGGCCTGATGACGAACCTTACCAATGCTCAGGCTAAAGCAATTAATAGGGGGACGGGAGGATATAAATCAATTGCAAATTATACAGCATTACTAAATACGGCAAAAAGCCCTGAAGAAAAGGCAGAAAGAGAACATTCTTATCTCACTATGGTAGGGGTAGCAATAGATTTGGGGAAATACCGCACAAGTTTTATCCAGGAGGGCAAACTCATCAATCTTTTCCCCTCAGCCTATTACCATACCACATACGAAGAGTTAAAACTGTTGGCGCAGGGTGTATATACTTACCCAGTGGAAAAAATGCGCCAGATGCTTGCATTTTATGACGCGTATAAATTTAACCGGAGTAATTGGGACAATGATAATCATGACGCGGTTGAACCGCACTGGAAAGCACATTTTGAATTTGCCACTTTTGAAAATTCAGAAGAAAATATTTTTTGTGCAAGAATTGGATATGTATTGGCCACCGCTGTAATTGCGCATGTGCAATGCGATCTACCCAGGGCTATCCGCTATTCATTTGACAATGCTTTTGACCCCACAATCGGAAGAACTAATACAGCCCTAGGAAAAGATTTTAGTTATACGGAAAACCTTTTTTCTTTATCCATGTCAAAACTGATAACAGACGTGAGTAAGGTAAGAAGCTGCCCTGAATGGTTTATGAAAACCTCCGCATCCTTAGCTCTGCTTATTTCGGGCATCAACTATTCGCTGCAGTTTGCCCCGTCGTCATGGCAGATTGCCAATAAAAAAATACTTACTGCCTGCGATGTGGTGAGAATGAGGAATATTGCTTGGCAGCAGGCAAAAGCAGGTACGGTTTTTCACGGTATAGACGGAGCCGAGATGAAGCCACAGCCATCGCTGGAAGATGATGCAGCCCTAAACCATGACGCTTTATTCCTTGCCGGTAGTAAATTGTTTCTAAAAAAAGATAATAATTCCGAAAGCGACGCGTCTGCTTTATTCACTTTCAGAACCGTCCAAGTACCGGGTGAGATTACGGAACCTGTAGAAACCAGGATTAGTGTTGAAGAAGACGAGTATGTTTATATAGAATGCAAGGGCACGATCGGGATATCGTCCTGGCTGGAAGATATTACAGGCGCGGGAACACGTAATTTCTTTGTTCAGAAGAATAATAAATACAGCGAATTTCCACATGGATGCCTGGTTGCAATAGTAGAAGATGACAGGCATAACGCAGAGTCAAATATTTTCCCCAGCGGGGTAACAACTTATGGATATATGTCTGGAGTGTTGTCGCCTGTAACCGGTATGTATTTCCTGAGTAAAGCAAGCGGCGAACTTTTACTGGATATCAATGATAATGATCCAGGGAATAATAGCGATGCATTTACGGTAAATATTTTTACTATGAAAAAAAACATGCATTATCACAGAAATATTTTCAACAAATGCCCCGCGCTAGAATCGAGTATTACTGCGGCCAGCTGGGAAGCGGAAAGTCGAGCATTATCTTTGGTGTACCACGGAAAAGAAAATATTTCTTATCGTGGGAGTGTTGCCAGTAGTGCCGGCTGCCAATGTGTGTACAATTCAGAAACGCACAAAATAGTGGAAGGAGAGTACAAAGGGTCATTTGATATTGCCCATTGGCTTAAGAAAAAAAGACCGGCGGATTTCCCCAGTTTCTCTCTTAATTATTTGCACCTCATATTGGATATGCTTCCGCATGATTTATACACTAAACAATATCCCGGAGAATTTTATCAAGAGAAATAATTTTTGCATTAACCTCAACGGTTTGACTCGTCTGATATCACCGGTACATCTTCACCGGTCTGACCGATCGTAGTCCATATACTCACCTCTTTACCATCATTTTCTAATTTCTGAACATGAAACAATCCCCAAAAAAAAGGAATTTAATTCATCCCGACCAAGTTTTGATGCGGCAACAGCTGGGATATTTGATAGCAACCATCAGGTTGATTACCAAACTGAAGTGAGAAGTAAGTTGTCTATTCTGCAGGCGCGTTTCCACGCAGATCACCATTAAGGAAATGCCTGTTTCAGGAAATGTAGATTTTTTTTATCAACCGTTGTGTATTTTCCCGTATATTTATTTTGTTATAAAATTTATATCCTGCAAGAAGAACTACTGGATGTTTAGTATTCAGTTTGCCACTTTAAACCTTAATATGATATGCCACTCCTGCAGGACAGCCTTTTTACTCTCTGGAACACCTTCAAAAAAAGCGCTTTAGGTTTCAGTGATCAGTATCCAAGCGGTTTTGAAGGCTTATACGTACCATTTCTGACCATTCAGGCACCATTATCATTATATCAGCGTATTTCTGGATCATTTCCCATTTGTTAATCCATGCTCATCCGCCATTTTGTCCGGTGGGGCAATTACGTATTAAATATAATGAACATTCTTTCCGGGCATTGAAAAATCATTTTCGTTTTGGATATTGTTTAAAATTAATAAACAATAAAATTAGCATTGTAATATTAATAAAAATCATTATTTTGTGAACCACTCCATTCCTGTCCCCACAGAAGATAATCTTTCCGTTTAATAGATATTTTATATCTATAGATTGAACAGTATATTAATATCCTCGTAATTCTATGATTGCCGCCAACTCAAAACCGGTAGAAATTAATGAAAGTTCAAGCCCCTCTGACCAACATGCCCTGTGGAAACAATTACATATCCAACGGAGAAAAGGTTTGCCCGCTTGTTCCAAAAATTGCCATTGATTCCTATTGCATGCCTGTTCTTTTCTCGTTGTTTTCTTCACCGCTAAGAAGACAGGGCAAACACATATTCCTTGTTTTAGCATTTTTACTGCCCTGTATTTTTATATTTTCTCAGGAGAGTTTCAGAAGACATTTTATTATTGCTTACGATGTTTCTACTCCATTTATTAATTCTGAAAAAAACTGCCCGGCCTATGCGCAGGCTTTAATCAATTTGTTTGAAAACCTGGCTGTATATAATTACAACGAAGCCTACCAGGAGAACCTGCAGGTGGAGAAAAATAACGGCCTGCCTTTTTTTGATAAACAGCGCGATGAAATTTCCTTTTTTCATTTCAATATTGCGGAACCGGAATTTGATCGGCTGCGAGTGGTAGCTGCATACAATGATGAAAATACCTTGGTGACTGAATTTGATAAGATTTTTTTAAAAAACAAGTTTTTCTGCTGGTCAGCGTACACGGGCAAAGGCGGCCCTGGCCGGTATATCAGGGAGTTGTTGTCCATCCCGCCGGCGGTAGAAAGTTTTCAGCGCGGTGTGTCTATGTCGAATTTTGTTTACCCGCTGGTGTTGAACAAAATTGATACTTCAAAATTTGCAGAAGAATATGTGCTCATACTGCTAAGTGATTTCCTGGCCGGATCTATGTTCGGGAATACAGAAGATTTGAATAGAGTAAGAGATATTTTTCATGTTGTTTACGGGGTAAGCATTCCACCGCATTCTCCAGTAGGCTATATTAAAAAGCAAATTGATTTTCTGGCCTCCCAGTATTATAAGATTGATTTTTTTCAGTATGCATTTCAGCCACTGAATGGGGCAAAGCGGATCGGTATAATTTCTTATAAGATAAAACCAAAAGTAGGGGTGCTTACGCCAGAAAACATCGCTCTGTTTGTTGATGGTAACCTTCACCTTAACCAGCGCGGCTATAAAAGCAAAGAGTTCAGGGTGAGTGCTACCAGTATAAAATTTACCCACAATATTTCGTTGAAGCCGCAAGAACTGAAATTGATTATTTCCATGCCAGTTGGAAAAAAAGACAGTGTGCTGTTTAACGATGTCATTGCTTCAAAAAATGCGACTGGTGGCTGGCAGTCTGCTTTTACCGATGACAGCAGGTTAATGAATTTCGACACCCAGCACAGCACTTATTTCATACCCGATTTTACTGTTGGCCTGGATACCCTGGTTAACAAAAGGGATTTTGAAAAACTTAATTTTCAGTATATATTCAAAACAAAATATTCAATTGCGGGTGCACAACCACTTAATTTTATTTACAAAACAGAAAGGGCGCTGCCAATTGAAAATATTGACTACTCAACAAAAGTAACTATCATAATTATGTATTATGTTCTTCCGGCAATGGCCGCGGCACTGCTGTCTGTTTTTCTTGCCGCTTACGGCAAACCCAAAAGCTTGCACCTTAGATTGGATGGGTTCTTGGATTCTTTTGAAAAGATCGACTTCAAAACATATGGTAAACTGATTACACCATTCAAAGCCTGGAATTCAGAAAAGCATAATCTTGAGTATCTTTTGGTCAAAGGCACCCTGGGCTACCAGTCTGCCGGCTCGCCATTCAACTGGCGTTCACCCATCCATTTGAGATTGCAGTGGGCCAATGTTCCGGAGGGTTTTGAACTCTTTCTAAAACAATTTGCGGATGATAACAGAGAGTACAGCTCGGAGAACACCATGATGGTAAAACAAAACAGGGACCATACATTTTCTTTTGTGGTAGGCATCCGCCAAAACAATATTTTGAAACAGGTTACGGATCCTGAGCTGGTAAAATTCTCAGTTGAAGCAGCAGTAAAAGATTCCTTTTTTTTAGCCAATGCTAGTCTCAATCAAATACTCAATTACAAATTTCATCTGGGTGCAGATATGCATGATGTATGGGTGGCTTTTGATCCCGGTACCAGCGGATCCTGTGTGGCAGTAGGTAGTGCAACCGGCGACATTGTATTGGGTGAAGACAGGGCCAGCAACCGCATCATACCGTCTGTATTGGTTTTTGACAAGTCGGAGAATTTCCAGCAAAGAATTGGAAATAATATTCCCGAGCAGATATACCGGCATGGGGCAACCGCACAGGTGCTCTACGGATCCAACCCAAAAAAATATGTTGGGTTCCAGTCTATCAAAAAGCTATTGGGATTTAAAGACGTAAAAAAAATCCTTTTTGATAATAAAAATGAATTGGAATTAAAAGGAAAAGATCTTGCCAGTTTGCTGGTAAAGGGCCTTTACAGAGACGTTAATGCTTATTTTATCAGGCCGGATTTCAATGCTGATGATTATAAAAGAGATAACAAATTTAATCCTTTCAGGGCTGTTGTTGCCATTCCTAATAATTTCACCATCAGTAAGATAAAAGAAATGGTGGAGTGTATAGATGATTTAAAGCAGTTTAAGGAAATCAGGTATGTATATGAAGCAGAAGCTGTGTTGTTTTATTATCTGTCAAATTTCAGTCAGCTCAGTCAGGAGAAGGAAGCTACCGATAAAGAAACCATTCTGGTATACGATATGGGTGGCGCTACCATCAATGCAACCGTGGTGTCTATAAACAAAACTTCTATAAACGGCAGGTTTAGGCATGAGATTGATATCCTGGCCAAAATTGGTTACGGTATTGGGGGAGATACCATTGATTATTGCATCAGCAGTTTTATTCTAAGCTGCTCAGAAGAATATCCAGAACTGAAGGCAATTGACATTTCTGTTAAAAAAGTACAATTGGCCAAGTTGGCTTTTGAAATAAAGAAGGAAATGATTGCTAATTATTATCAAAGCAGCAACAAATATCTTATCACGGCATTTAACCTGGAAACATGGATAAATTCAGCTTTGTCTCTTTCCATTCACATTGATGAAGAAACCAGCAAAATGTACAGCTATTTTAAGAAGGAAGGTGTAAAATTCACCCTGTTCAGTCATTCTATATTTACAAAGTTCATTTATAATAATGTGCGGGATGCTGTAACTGAAGTAGTAGAGCTGGCCAGTGGTATTGGTATTGATAAGATTATTTTTTCCGGAAGAAGTACCTCATTTCCTTTGATTAAGGAAACGGTGAAAGATATTTTTAAAGCTAGGGGTGATAAGACAAAAAGTATTTCGCTGAAACTTGAGGAATCCAAAATAGCCGTAGCCAAAGGCGCCTGCTGGTATGGAGTAAATAAAAATTCAGTTGTCCTGAATAATCTTAAAACAAACGCTTCTTTCGGGTTCAAGAAAAAACTATCGGCAGGCAGCCCGGTAGAGTTTACTGAGCTAGTTTCCATGGGTCGCGCCTTTAATACTCACGATGAGGATATTGATTCCTTCCAGGGCACGGTAAATATTGCCCATGATTTTGCCTCCGATGGCACTACCGTGCAGTTTTTCCAGGTGATGGGGGAAGATGCAGACAAGATACTAGCAGAAGAGCAAAAGCATAAATTCAGCAGGATTGCCAGTATTGGAATAGACCAGGTAACAGAGAAAATTGGTATGAAGGTAAATGCAGACGATCGGGTAGAATGCGTGGTAATACTGCAGTCGGGACGCAAAATTACAGAGATAGGAGCCGTGGCCGACCAGGAAATCGGTGAAGCCAATGATGAACATTATACATGGATTGTTTAAAGCTTTAAGATTTACATATGAGCAAGTTTTTTTTTACACTGCTATTATTTGCTGCGTTTCCTGATCCGGCTACGGCCCAGGATTTGGGCTATTTGCGCATCACAAAAGATGTACAAATCAATGGAAAAAATTTTTACAAAGATGAAATCTATGCAATCACTGCTGAGGGCAGTGGGCCAAAACGCTATTCTTTTATAATTGGTGAACAGGAATATAATATAAGCAGCAGTGCGGAAGAAATGAAAGATCCGCCAGAAGATAGAAGCTCGCTGAGAAGTGGCCTTATCAAATCGATGGATAATAACATGGTCCATGTAGACGTCAGTCAGCTGAGCAATGATAAAGACACCATTTATTTTACTCCTAACCAAGGGGAAAGAGTACCCATCTTCAGTAAAAAAGAAGTCAATTTAAAGCTTGCCGCTAATGCCGATTCTTTCCGTTTATACAGAAAGAATATGCTTGTTATTAGTTATACGCTGGGTGAATTGGCAAAAATGCCTCCGGCAGTAATACCGCCGAGTGATAAAAAGTCTGGTACTGTTGACGATCAGGCTCCGCCAAAAGATGTAAAAGAGGGTTCAAACGGATGGTTATATGTTCTTATCATCTTGGGGCTGGCGGCCATTAGTCTTGGTGCATTCTTGTTCTTAAAAAAACAGAAAAGTAGTAAAAAGAAGGTTTATGCGCAGTATGATGGAACACCATTGGAATCTTTTGCAAGCAGTCATTTGATCACACTTGATAAATTGATTGCATGGAATAGCCAGGTAATCCCCAAAAATTACGCAAAACTTAATAAGCATGATAAAAAGGAAGTGCACCTGGAGTTAAGACAAAAAGGAACTACCTTATTAGTGCCGGACAAGCGAGCAGAGGCGAGCTCTCCACAGCAGAGCAGCGCTAATTTTGGATCCAGCACCACAACATCCCGCAATTTTGACGATGAATGGGATACCGGAACAGAAAAATCCGTACAAAACCCCGCGGGCAAACAATTTGATAATTCTGTTGAGAAGCCCGGTTACTCCAAACAAAATTCTGAGCGTACCGATGATATAACTGTCCAGATAAAACAAACGGAAGGCAGGATACTGGATGCCATCAGGCAAATCAGCTCAAGAAGCGATGCCTCCAATGAAACCATACGCCTGAACCAGGAGCTCTCTTTATTGAAGAATGAAATGAATACGCTGATTACGGAGCGCAGAAACCTGGATTTAAACCTAAGACAACTGCAGGCCGAGAAAATAGACGCGCAAACCCGGGTTCAGGAACTGGGTAATACCCATAATGAAATTGCAACAGAGCTAAATAGCCTGAAAGAAAAAATAAATAGTGCAGAATACCTGAAAGGATATGCTGAAAGCGTTGCCTCCTTTCTCCAGCAGTCTGAGCAGATCTTACTGGATGCCTATAGTTATTTCGACAAGCTAAGCCAGCAATATCCCCAGCAGTCGTTTCCCGTCAGTGCATTGCTGGTGCGGTTTCAAGATATAGTAAACCCGCTTCCGGTCGGTAACTGGTGGCAGATTGTGCAGGACATCAGGGAAAATGGGGTTATTGTAAGCAAGAAACTCATAAGAAGCCTTTCCCAAATAAAGTCCGATCAGGAAAGGCAAAAAGAATTTCAACGTATGCTTTTTAGCGAAATGCTGTCGAAATACAGCAGCGCAGTGCTAATATTAGCAGAAGCATTCAGAAATATAGATCGTTTCCATGTTCCGCCAGCTGCCGGTACAGATGTCCGGCAGGTATTTGGTGCACATATAACGGCGCTGATTAATAAACTAAAAGCGGTTAACCTGGAGGTTAAATATGTACAACTGTTTAGGAATTTTGAAGACTATTTATCCGAAGTACAATCAATTGACAAAACCAGGAGCCTTGCTTACCGGGAAATCGGTAATTTGGAAAAAGGTTCTATAGCAGAGATTGTCTCCTATGGCATGAGGTCCGGGTTTGAGGATACAAAAACAACCATAATACTGGCCTAGTATGAATGAATTTATTAAAAGCTTTGGCTACTACTGGAAGGAAGCGCAATTTGGATCAATTTGGTTCTGGGTATTTCCAGTGGCAACCATAATGGCTATCTGGCTTTTGACAATAGCCGGTCTAAAGGTTTTCAGCAAAAGGACCAAACTAAAGACAATTTTTGTTATCAATCGCGCGTGGATTGTCAACGCCCTGATAGTAGCAACTGTACTGATAGGACTGATTTGTTTCTGGTGGTCGCAGAATTTCTTTGCCCAGCATCCTTATCAGTTTTCGCTCCTGATTTCATTGATCATAGCTATGGCCGTGCCCATCGCCGCTTTGCTGAATCTTCGGAATTATTATACCCAGGAAAAAGTAAAGGATATTACTGATCTGCCCAAAACGCAGAACCAGCTCTATGAGACAATCACTTTTACAAAAAAGGCATTTGGAGCCAACAAATGGTATTTTCTTGTTCCCATACTGGGTTTTTTATTATTGTTTTTTTACCTGAACAAGGGCAAGAATCTGATCTCCATAATATTTGACAATTCAATCAGTATGGGCGGCGCAGATGCCATCAATGCATTGTCTGAAACTTTTGAAAAGCTGGATGAGAACAATGAGGTTATGCTTACAACCCTGAACGGATATGGCGAACATGAAAATGATCCCAAAATGACTATTAAGGCCATCATGGCAACCGGGCAATCTGCCAGGCTAAAAGCGGGGAGAGTAAATTCTTACAGCACACCACAGGAGGCAAAGGGTGGCCTTGAGCGAATAGATACGGTTAAAAATTCACCTATTTCAGAATCTACATGGAAAACATATCTTTTTGCAAAAGAAACAAAAGCTAATACAGAGTATAAAACTAGGCTGCTGATAATTATGACCGATGGAGACGATCGCTGGGTACAGGAATCAATTGCCAGCAAGGATTTCTTTTTTGACGATGTCGGCTTTGCAGAATACTTTACCCCGGACCATGTTTTTGTAATCAATTTTGCCGGTGGTAAAACATTTCCGCTGGTGCAAAAATTTGCGGATGCCGGTTGCGATGTAATCCCTGCTGAAAATAATAAACAGGCTTACCTGGATGCATTGGATAATACGCTACAGTCTTTCAAGAACAGCTGGTTCCTGATCGACTGGACGATCATTATTTTTTCTGTATTTGCCGTCATTGGGCTGATGATTCCACCGAAAAAAATAGCATAATATGAAACGATTTCTAGTACTTGCATGTGCTGCGCTAGCTGCGTTGGCTTTGAATGGTCAGAAACCCACTTTTGTTCTGGTGGATGTATCAAAATCTGTAAAAACAAATGACCTGGTTGGAGCCAAGCAGGCACTGCTGGAAGTACTGAGTGGCGCCCCGCTTAGCAATGGTGCTCAGGTGAGCGGTGGCAATCCTCAGGATATACAGCCATTCAAGCTATCTGCAGGCGATAAATTATCGATCTCAAAATTTGGCGACCAGCAAACAACATTGTCTATTGTGCCCCAACTGGTTGTTATAAATAGTCTTCCCGCTGATATTTATAATGCACTGGGCGCTTTTCCAATTACTCCAACAGATGATAGAACCTATTGGAAACTAGCCAAGGCTAAGCTGGCCGAATATGCCAAAAACAATGGTATTAAAAATTACAGGCTCTGTGTTGTTTCAGATGAAAACGAAGACGATTTTGGTGGCGGCAAGCCCGACTATAAAGACAATTACATTCTGGAACTGGCGGAAGGTTACAATACCGCCAATAATCCGGCCATTGAAGCGCCTTCTGTGCTGGTTAAAGTACGGACAAATACACAGGGTTTTAAACTGAATTTTTGTTCAAATATTGATATTAGTAAGTATACTCCGCCAACAACACCAATTCAACCACAGCCGGGCGGCACAACTGTAACGCCACCTTCTACAGATGCCACCATCACGCTTTTATCTCCTGCAAAACCACAAAGGGGAAAGCAGACTGAAATGAAATCGGAAAACGTGAATGTGAACTGGAGCTGTGAAAACTGCCCGCAGGGCACGCGTTATACCGTTACTGTTTCAGGTATTGAAGGAACCAAATATCACGACACAAAAAAAGACCTGGCCACAAGTACTGTGGTATTTAAATTATCTGACGGCAAATATCGCATAACAGTATCCGCTTCAAACGCCACAGGATCTGATTTTACAGCCATCAGCGTAAGCTCTGGAGGAGGGGGAGGTATTATTGCTTTGGTGATATTTCTGGCGGCTGCGTGTGCCGGCTATTTCTTCTGGGATAGAAGCCGGAAGAAAAAAGCAGATCCTTTTGAATCCGGTAAACATGATGATATGTTCAAAGGCAATAAAGGTGTTGGAAGCGGCCCATCTTCAAATTCTTCAAATGATATTTTTTAAATATGGAAAGTATATTTTTTGATACCAGCTATTCAAATTTTACGCAAATGCTCATAAAAATAAGCGCATTTCTATTGGTAACCGTGCTGCTGCTTTGCTTGGTTTATTTTGTGCTTGCAAAATCACTGTTCAAAAAAGCCAGGATGCGTAAAGAGATCAGTTTAAGACTGGCACTGCTCTGGACCGTTTTTGCCTGGTTTATTTTATTCAGTGTATATGTTTTCATACTGTTTTATAAAAATGGTATTGAAAACTTCCATTGGACCAGTTTTGCTTTTTACCCAGGAGTCCTGGCTCAACTCATTATATATATTGGCCTGCTGATTTATTTTTTTATAAGACGAAACGCTATCAATAAAATCATTAACGAAAAATCAACTAACTAAGCTATGTCTACTCCAACCATTATTATCGGAATCGGCACAAGTGGCTTGTATACACTTGAAAATGCACAGCGGTTTTATTATGAAACCTACGGGGTAAACAAACCAAATAATGTAGAATTTATCTATATAGAAACCAATGAAAGCAATCGCCCGGTGGGTACGCCTATTGGTAACAGTATTACCAGGGTATATGTAAGCCTGGACAATATGGCTGAAATGATTGCTGAAATAAAGAAATCCTGCGATAACCCGGACTGGATGCCGGATTCTAAAATGGTGCTTGCGGCAGGACTGGGAGCTGGTGGTATCCGCTCCTGTGGACGCCTAGCTCTATGGGGAAAAAACCAGCAGGGCGATAATTTCAGCAATGTAATTCATGCTATCAATAACGCCTATGCTAGTGTAATGCAGGTCAGCAATAACACAAATAACCAGGCCAATAAGCCAACCGTATTTATCACAGGCAGTGTTACCGGAGGCACCGGCGCAGGAGTGTTTATTGATATGGGTTATCTTATCCGCCACCTGGTTCAGGACATCAAAGATTTGTATGGCCTTTTCCTGTTGCCCAAAGAGCCTGCGGTTATACGCGGTTATGAGGTAATGTATGGAAATGCATATGGTAGCATTAAAGATCTTGAATATTACAATAAAATTGAAAACAAATACAGGGAAAAATGGCCCAATGGTTTTGTTAAAGAGTTTGAAGGCCCTCCTTATGAATTGGTACAGTTTATCAGCCAGGACTACCAAGATGGCGCACCTGCTATCAGCAGTCTGAATGGCTTGTACAAGATGGCAGGATTATACCTGTTCCTAAATATTGCAGGCATCTATGAAAAACGCCGTGAAAGATTGGTAGATGCCGCAGGTAATAGCCTGATAGGCAAGTATGGCACTTTTGGCCTGTCTGCTATCCAGTTTCCCAAAGACCAGATCCAGGAATTTGTTGCTTCCAGGCTGAGTATAGAACTGCTGAACCGGTTAACAGACAGTTCAGAATATTATATGGGCGGTCAGAAAAGACAGATAATAAGGGCTACTATCAAAAGAAATATGTCGATTCTATTTGACGGGATTTTGGAAAAAGCATTTGGCGCTGTAAATTCTGTAGAAGGAAAACATTTACTAAACGAAATAGAAGGCGATGCCGTTAGAATAAACAAAGGTGAAATTAAAGGCAGCGCGGTGGAATTTATTATATCCATGTTTACCAGTACAAGAAACGATAGTTATTACGCCCTGGTAAATAACAATATTAAGTCTGCCACCAATATTTTTGTTGACAGTATTTATGAACAGGTTGATGAAAGCCTCCAGGCCACTGAAAATTTATACTATGCCAAATATGTGCTGGAAGATATCGTGGAAAGCATAGAACGGACACTGAATTACTGGAAGTCAATTGGTATGTCTTCCAAATTAGAGAACTGGGACAATGAGCTGCGCAAGCTGGCAATAGGATGCACAAAAAATACCTATAGCATGGTGCTGGAGCAGGACGCTGTTTTGAAAGATCGGCTGAGCACCATCTTTGAGCTAATGAAAATTCATTTGTCCATCAGAACCCTGGTGGAAATCTGCAAACACGTAAAAGAAGGCACGATAAGGTTGCAGGGCGGTAACTACGAGCTTCCCCAGCTGCAGTTTTTTAATGATTTGATCAAACGCATCAATGCGCTGGCAGGAAACACAGATGATTTGGATGCAAAAAATACTTCATTTGCAAGAAGACTGGGCGATATCAAAGCCGATATTGCAGATACAACATTGCCTATTCTGCGGGTATATCCCTCCAATTCATTTTCAAAGGAATGTGATAAGGCAAAAGAAGTTTACGCGCAACGCAGGGGCAACAGCGTGCCTTCCATGACCGATGTAATTCAGCAGCAAAATATTTTTAATTATTTTAAAAAGAAACTGAATGGCAGGTTCAATGAAGAAGTATATGTTGATTTCCTGAAAGAGTTTCGCTTAAAAATAGACACACTTAAATGCATCGAGGATTATAATGTTTCCGAGTATATCCAGAAAAATACGGAAGAAAGTATCCGCACTGCAAAAAGAGCTACATCGCCATTCCTTAAGATAAACAAAATACTGGCTTCCAACCAGGCTTTGCCGCATTTTGTAATAGGAGATGATATCAATGAAATAACACAGGTAATTTCATCTTTCAAGAAATCCAACTATAATGATTTTATGGATACCACAGATGGAAAAAGGGAACTCAAAGATCTGAAAAACATCATCGTATTCTATGATGAGAAAGGCAATTTCAGTATGAAAGGAGATCTGTCTTATATTGAATTGATGAAAATTGCTTACGAAACAGTGCCCAGCGGATTGTCTGATGACAATATCACCCCAGAAAGATGGACCAAAAACCGGAGCGCATACTCTACAAACTAAATCATCATGCTTTTAGGAATAACCGAAAATCTCCAGGAGTCAACAAGGTTAGACGTCAAAAAACATATTGGCTTGGCTACCGTTTCAACGCTGATTGCATTTTTAATACCCTTTGTCCTGTATGCCCTTTTTTATTTTAATGTGGCGCATAGTAAATCGACTTTCAGTGCGGATATACAGGAGCCGGTTGCAAAAGTAGTTACGGGTACGGGCATAGGATCGGCCTTCCTGGTAAACCCCACTACACTGCTCACCGCCAGACATGTAGTAGCTAAAAACAAAGTGGGCGACCAGGTAGATCTCTATTTCGAGCATTCAAAAAACCAGACACATATAAAAGCTACCGTCAGATATATTGCGCCTGCCACCGAACAGGCAGATGATGAAGGTGGCGTTAAAGCAGACTATTTCCTTTCGGATGTGGCAGTGCTGGAAGTTTCAGCTATCGACGATATTGAGCCATTGGTATTGGGCGAATCAGACGCCGTACAGAACTTGGACGAAGTAATTCTTATTGGCTATCCCGGGGGCGACTATTCAATTACAAAAGGAAATATTAACAGCGATAAATTTAGTGGTCTCAATCTTTTTAAACTGGATGCCACTGCCAACCCGGGCAACAGTGGAGGTCCCTGTATTCTGAAAGCAGACAATACCGTAATAGGCATTCTGGTGGGTAACAGAACTACCGCCCAGCAGGGAGATAATATTTCTTTAAAAATTAATGACGTAAAAAAAATACTTCGGGTCGCAAAAATTAATTTCTAAGAGCGGCACTGCAAAACAGCGTGAAGGAATAGACTTCAGTATTAACTTTAATTAATAAAGTTATAAGCAGTCAAATCAAATACAGTTGCGATTCCGAAACTATTTCTCACCCGTGGCTAAAAGAACTATTACAAAGAATAGCGGATCATTCTGTCAACCAAATCGGCGAATTGCTTCCTTATATCTGGAAAAAATTATCATAAATTATTCTGACAAAACATAAAATATGTGCCTGGCGGAAGGCACACATTGTTCATTTAATAAAAGAAGTTATATGCTTTCTATAAAAAAAATATCAAGCACTAATTTTTGGAGGTTCAATTTCAGTATTTTATAAATTTTTGAATTTGTAACCTTTTGCGAAATGCCGTTGTTTACTCGATGTATGGCGTGGACAAGCGATTTGCATTCACATAACACTTAATCAGTATTTTTTTAGAAAAATTTTATTGCGCAATCACCAGGAGTACATCAAAAAAAAGAAAATCGTGAATTACCGGTTTTCAAAATTCTAGCTAATGTTTAAATACATTTCTGAAGAACAATTGAATGAGAGTGAACCGAAATCATCCTGCTAATAAATATTTGGAAATCAGCCCTCTATAAAAATCCGTGTTTTATTGCCAAAGGCTCAAGATTTCATAGCTTTATTTACATCCTTATTCTAACCTAACCTGGGAGGATAAATTACGTAACTGAATGCTCAAGAAAGTTTCTCTAAAATTGAAAATACATTCAAATGAAAAATAATTTGGATTATAATTATTTTGTTTTAAATTACTCAATATATATATCCCTGCCTATTGTAAATTTGCTTTTCTTGTAACCTTAAGAATTCCTCCTTTTGAAGCAATATCCTCGGATGCTTAAAAAGTCATTAATCATCACGCCTGTAAAGTCCAATATCAAGTTAATCTTAACTACAGAATGCCGGAATCTGACAGAAGATAGATTCAGGCCGTAAGTGGTGGAAGAATAAGCCTGCTATTCGCACAATATACGTGGAACAGCATTCTTTAACATTATGGATTTGTTGCCTGTTCCAAAATGGAAATCAATAAGTTTTCATGTACAAATTAATGTATAGCGTAAGTTGCATTAACAGAAAAACGCAGGTATAGCTGAATGCAAATCATGTTAAGGCAACTATGCATGAAGAGTAACAAATATTTTTGCTGAAATTCATTTGACGCGTGAGGCGAAGCCAGTATTCTTAGCATACAAACGCGCTTGAAAAACGGCCAACAACGTAATCAGACAATTGTATTGGCAGATTTGTAGTGTTGCGCCGGCTAATCAAACAAGCAATTTTGGCTGGCGCATTTATGGTTGCATAAAAAGATATGATACAATAAATAATAAATATTTTGTAAAGATTCCAAAAGCGTAAACAAAAAACAAATAATCTATAACCTTTTAACCCTTATCGAATGGACTTGAACCAATTTCTTTCGGGCTTCAGAATAACCCCGGAATCTCTGTCAAAAATCAAAAATCGTGTATTTGTAGTTGGCAAGTTTAATACCAGTAATGCCGGTGCACAGGAATACTTATTTACCAGAAAAAACATTAATGACCCCAGATTTAGCAAGATTGTTGAAAGCGCCAACGGAAGAGAGACCATTTCTACCATTGGAGGATTGGAGTATGCGGATTTTATTAAATTAATTGAACCAAAGCTTTCGGAGAAAAGGGAATACAAAGAAGACTATAACGGAGAAAAAATACCATATTTCATACTTAGCCCAAAACTGTCGGGCGCAGACGACGGTGTGGCGTACGTATTGGATAATTATAATTATTTTGACGTTAGGGGCAGTAGTAATTCTGACCAACCCTACTATCAGGAGAACAAGCCCAGTTTAAATATTAAGGATTTTTTGAGTTATCAGATTGATGCCAATTCACCCTTTCCCGGAAAAGAAATTTACAGGCAAATAAGGAGCAACTTAAAGAGCTTTTGTGATTTTCAGTCTAAAAATCACGAGTTAATAAAAGTTTTTGCAAAATTACTGGCCAACTATGCCGGGAAAGATGGTATTCCCCCAGGCTTGGGCAAAAATGCTGAATTACCGGTAAATTTTCTTTCTGTTTTTATTGATTACCTGTATTATGAAAAACCAATTGATGAAGAGTTTGATAAGAAATTAGCCCTAGTTGATTTTAGCTCGGTTCCTGGGTGGAAAGATGCATTAACCAATGATGCTTCGAAAGCGAAACTACTGAGTTATATAAAAAATTTGCTGGGATACTTCAAGTATTATCTCACAAAACCAGCTGACTTCAATAAGCATGTTGCCTTTCCTGGTATAAAAGAGATATTGAATGAAAAGGAAATAAGCCCCAGCCTTCAAAAGCAATTTGTTGCATCAATGGAGGCATACAATATGCTGATGCAGATAATACAAAGCAAGGTATTGTTATCAATGGTGCTCCGCTGGGCAATCAGTTATTTTGAAAATGATATTAAAGAGATCAAAAAAGAGCCGAACGACGATATCAAATTCAAAATGATTGAAAGGGCCATTCTTCACGGGGAACATGGAATAAAAAAACCGGCAGCCGGAAACCTGCCACAGGGTTATTCAATCAACCAGTTAATAGAAGATTTTAAACGGTATTTCAGGGATATATGTGATTATGTATTTAATTCCGGATTAGAGGTAAATATAAAAAAATACGAGGCATTTCCGGAAGTAATAAAAAGTGTTGCAGACGACATACTCAATACCAAAGACAAAAGGGAGACCATTAACAGAATGATGGGCCTTGGTTACGAGCAAAAAGAAGCAATGGTTAAGGCATTGCAAAATATTTTTGTGGATATTATCATTCCTAAAATATTCAAGACTCCGGGCCTTAGTTACGACGAGCTCATCAATAAATATAAGGAGTATGAAACCGATTTGTTTTTTACCGAAGCTATGCTAAAGATAGCAGACGATGACAAATTGGATAAGATTATTGAAAAAGCCGTGCAAGACCAGCCGGACAGGCCCAATACCATCGGAAATCAGATGGCCACTTTAATTGACGTAACGTTTGGCGTTTTAATGGCGCCACAGGTTCAGAATAATGTGAAAAACATTTCAATGACCCTCACAAATGTGCGGCTAATAGGCGGTGCTACAGACAGTATTATTAACAAAAAATCGCCATCCCTGCTCGGCATTGGTGGAATAACAACCAAGATATCTAAAGACAATAAATTTCAGCCCGGCGAAACAAATGCAATGGCGGCTGAGAAAAAGCGCATTGGAGCAGGCCTGGATTTGAAAGGAATTGAACATCACGCAAACGTACAGGATTGGTTGCTTGAAGCGGAAAAAGAACAAAAGTTAATTGCCGACAGAACGGAAAAGCCCATAGATGCCAAAAAAGATACTGAACCCGCTTCCCTCACTGAATCTGCAGTAATTGTTCAGGATAAAAAAGGTCTTGCAGTAACTCAATATGATGCAAATGAAAAAAACCAGCCACTGATTAAATTTGATCAGGTGCCGGAATTGCACGAGATAGAGGTACCAAATTTAGCACTGGCCATCAAGCAACTGGTTAGCGCAACCGCGGAGGAGAAAGATATGCAAATACAAAGAGTAAACGCAATTGTTGAAAACACCATTAGCGTTTACCAGAAAAACCTGGCCAGTATTTTTGACCGGTTTGCCGGCATTGGTAAACTGCCGTCATTTAAAAATAAAGTAGAGGCTTTTACCCTTACCTGGTTGTTATTGCTGAGTAAAGATAAATTGGAACTGGGTGAAGCAGGTTCTAATTTATATGAGTTGTTGATAGACCTGGTAGAAAAACTGGATTCGAACGAGCCCAACCTGCAATCATTTTTTAGAGAGAATAGCCTTACAAAGTATATCAACAAAAATCATTTCACCGACAAGGCTATTGACGGCGCAGGCGATGGTTTCAGGGCAATAAGAAATATTTTAGAAGAGCAATCCAGACAAAGCCTTAAAAATGTAGTTCAGTTTGTTTCCGAGCTGAAGGGTATACGGTACCTGATTGACGAAATGAATAAAGGCGAGGACGATGCCGAACTGATAGTAATTAATGCTTACCACTATGAATTTATAGATTGGCTAAAAAACCCACCGGCAAACTACACAGGGCATTTACTGGATGCAACCGGCCTGGCAAATAACAACGAGCGCAATCCGAAGTTTGCCAGTACTATATTTATGACCGATCTCTCTTTTGCAAACGACGGGTGGGATAATATTGTTTATAACAAAACGGTGTTTCTAACCAGCCTGGGAGACAACAACCTTTTAAATAACAACGGGAATAACAGGGTGCTGCCCCCCATCTGTATAGCTACCTCTGCCATCAGGCCAAACGCAAGAGATTATTGGCATATTGAAGGAAATACTTTTGAGCAGCTTGCGCAAAAGAGTATTTCCCCGGTTGTTATACTGGGCCCATCTATACCATTGAACAAGCCTGATGATTACCTTTTCCCTACCGTGCTTGCTTCCGGTTATATTTTTTGCTCCCATTTAATTTCTAAGGGCAGGCCACAGCAATTAAAAATATTTGATGAAATAGCCAATATCAGTAAAAAAAGATTCAGGGTTCTGCAATACGGAACTGCGAAACTGCATGAAAGTATCGACTATATAATAAATGCTCAAGGCGCAGGAAACGAAGATTATGCATACATCGCTGATTTTTATATGTACATAATCTTATTGCTGGCATCGGCGGCAAAAAACAATATTATTTTATACAATCAATTTTCGTGGGAGCAATTCTATAGTATTTTTTATAATAACCAGGGTTTCGGCAGTCAAAATTATAATTCATCAGTCACGCTGAATAACTCATTGATCTCAAATATTTACAGCATGGATAAAATAAGCATATCCCAAAGCCTGTATAATTTTGCAGGCCGTGTGCCAAACAATCAAAACAATAATGGCAACAATTCAATAGTTGATCCCGATGATATTTATGCATTGTCTTTAAAAATAGATAACCGTACAAAACAGATTGTTCAGGGACAATGGTTTCAGAGAGTTATTACATTATTGAATTTATACTAGAGATAATTATTTGATATAAACAACTATTCAACCTTAAAACTATTATATGGCAATCAATGCAACTTTTGCTCCTGCAATCGGCGAGGGGGGATTTACTTTAGAAAATATTGAAGGCTATCGCATGTCGGCTTTCTTTCATCCCGCAAATGGCTTTAATGGAAATTTTTATGTATACGTACAGGAATTGATCTCTGACCAGGATGATTTTAAATCTGTTAACCTTGCCGGTAATGCCAATGGGAATATTGTGGGCATTTTGTCTTTCACTGACCACCGCAACCAGCTAAAATATACGTTTAATGAAATTGATTTTATACGGGTACTTAATCTTTCAACACAACAACAAAAAGAACGATTATTGGTCTTTCATTGCCGTGCTGCAGTTACGGGTAAAAAAAATTCAAGTTATTGTACTTTAAACAATACTTCGGTGCCGCTAAATCCTCAGAATACAAGGAGCAGAATGGGGCAAAAATACATGTATCGTATTACTGGCGCAGACGAGCCCCTGCTCTCTTTTAATAATCTTTTGGGTACAAATTTTACCACCATTTTTCAATTTCAGGCTTACCGAAACACTTCTAATTCTTTTATGGATCTATGTATGACACTTGACAAGGAAAGAATGTCGGGCGGAATTCAGCCAAAGAATATAAGTGTTGCAATATTGGGAGCACCAATTATGATCGATGATATTAATCTGCAGGGAATTCTTGTTGATGAATCTTATGGCGGCTGTCTTAAACACCGGCTCAATATTTTTAACCTGGGATTGATTGCGCAAATGAATAACAATGATTACGCCTCTTTAATTGATTATAACATTTCTGCTCACCCACCTGGTTTTAGCCTGGATCATTCTACGAACCCGAAACCCATACAAGTCACCAATGTTGCTTCTTCTATTGAAACTGCAACAATAATTTTACAACCGGGGTACGGTCTGGATCTATCCAAACAAATCATATAAGATCATATATGCAATTATATGCGCAGGTAAATGGAATTGAGCCTAAATTCCAATGTGATATTGTTAGCTTTTGCCGAAAGCATGGTGAGTCGGCAAAAGTGACAGTAACTTTTCATCTGCGTGAAGATGACTATAAGTTTATTCCCCAACTTGCTGATAAAATTCTTTCGGGAAAATCAGAGATGCAAGTTCTTGCGGGGGAAACAAACCTCTTTACACAAATAAAAAACATATTGATTTCTGCCGTACACAATACCGGCAAAGGTGAGAATGAGATAGCGCTATCCGGCTTTTTAACCAACCTGGGTGCCGAACCTTATCTTCCGGTCAGAAGAGTATTGAAGGCAGCGCACCTTCATGAACTCCTGGAGCATTTCAAGGCTACTATTTTTTTTAATAACTCGGTAGGTGATTATCTAAAAACATTGAAGTTTCCGGACGATAAGAAAACTAACCATATTCAGGATGGACTTACAGATTTTGAAATGCTATCAAGTATTGTTAAGTGGCACAATCATTCAGTAAAGCCTGAAGATGCACTGTTAATTACAGGAGATGTAGCTGATAAGAGGTTCAAACTAGTCTGGGCTCAGGACAGCAAGTATCGTAAACAGGGTTTTAATACAAGTAAAGAAAGATCCATTGATCCAAAAGACCCCAACAACGCAGCAACTATACAGTTTGGCAGATCTGCCAATTCATCTTTGCATTTAATGGAAGGGCTTCACCATGCAGGATATGTTAGCTATCATATCAGGCATGGCAATTTCGACGCGAAGTTTTGGACAAATTGGGCAATAAAAAACTTGCCCCTTTATTACAAAGAACATTTTGCCTATGAAATTATTGACACATTGCAATCAGCCGGCGAGTTTATAGATTGGAAGAGTTGGATACATGTGCTTCCTAAAAACGAACTTTTACATGTTTCAGACAGGCTCTCGTTAAATCCATGGTTCAGTACTGGTATTGTAAGCAAGCGCGATCAAAAAAGTGAATGGATGGAAGTGACGTTGCCCGAGTTTGAAAAAGACGATAATGTCCTTGATGTTCGCATATCTACGCCTTATAGTGGTAAAAAGCAAACGGGCGGACTGCACCTTGTGCCTGAAGAAGGTTCGGAAGTATTGGTTATGAAAAGCAACAACTGGATGTCGCCCGCCATTCTGTTAGGCAATATCAGAAATAAACAAGCTTCAGTAAATGCCCCGTTCTGGCAGTTGGAAGACCCTGCCACCTGGGACTTTAGAGAAATGGAGATGAGTGTAAAGAAAATGGATTCAAAAGCCACAGAGAATTTTACGTTCAAATCAAAAAAACATGAAATTAATGGCACGGATGAAATAGAAATTCATACCTCGGGGGTAAAAGCAAAGTTTGATAACAAAAACATGAATATATCATAGCGCCAAATGCAATGAAAACATTGATGCTTATAAATGAAAATGGAGTAGCAGATAACGACAAGGATTCTTTAAGACGAATACTTGGCGAGGACATTGACCTGGGCAATAGGAAGACTGTCTATTTTGCCACAATACAGGACAGCAACAGGGATTTGCTTCCTTCTCTTGTGTTCACTTCAAAAACCGATGCTGAATTTTTCTTTTCTTATGCTTTGAGTGAACAAAATAAAAGCGGCAATAAATTATTGGTATTTACCACATTGCCCAACAATGCGCTAAAAAAATTTAACGGCAGGGTTTTTACTTATAGAGTAAACCTTCGCACTCTGGCTATTCGTGTGAGCCAGGTATTTTCAATTCAGGATTATGGCATGTATACAAACCGGCTATTTGAATTTGAATGTGTTAAAGTTGTGGATGGTGCAATAGGCCCCGAATATAAAACAATGGTTGCAACTAGCTTGCCACCTGAAACTGTATACAACATTTATTACGGTATTATAAAAATTGATGTTACCAAAACAGAGCTGGAAACCTTTTACAACAACTACTTTATTGAAAATGCCAGGCGCTTTCCCGTTGTTTTGCCACCACCCTATAGTGAAATTGAAACTGACCAGGGATATTTTCATGGAGCCAATCAGGAGGTCAGAACTGTTATTGATAAATATCTTGTGAAAAATAAATTGCCCCGGTTTGATCAACCACTGGGCTATCTGCTTTGGCGGGCAATTGACGCAGCTTGCCTGATAGATTTTCTAAAAGATGGCGCCTATTTCGAAATGACGGGTATGAGCAGGCAACACAGTGAAATGTCGCTTTTAGAAGATGGAAAAACCGGGCTGTCGTTTATCTATCCCTGGAAGGCGGATGAAAAAAAATTTATCAAAAAATGGCGGAAAGAATTTTTTTTTCCGGGCACTGCAATTGGCGGAGACAACAATATTGTTGATGCTGTTATTGGAGAAATGAAAAATGTAATAGAAGGAATAGAAATACAGGTGCGTGATGCTGAAATAAATGTTAACCTCCCCCGCAAAATGAATAGTGAAATGCCGGAGCATTACTGGAGCGAATTTGACCTGCCAGCTGTAAAAGACAAAGCGATAAATGTTATAGTAAAAAAAATTGAACAGTTGAACAAATGGATTGGCAATACAAATGATACAAGTGCATCATTAATTGATAGTCGGGTATTGGAGAAAAAAAATACCGAGGATAAACCGAACACGGATGATATAAGGGCAATAGCTGCTTTTTCTAATTTATACTGGAAATATCCTTTTGCCAATCAAGCCCACAGAACTTCGTGGCTTGATTTTATGCGAAATGTAATTGATACAGACAGCACATTAGAAACACTGCAACTGATAGAAAAGGAATTAAACGAAAAGATTGAAGTTAATGACGGCTTTTATGGCTATGGCAAAAACTACTCGAGAGAACAGATTTCTTTTCTCCGGTTTGCGCTGCCCGCAGGTGGAAAATTGAAAGCAAAGCACAATAATCTGCTAAACCAAGGCAAATTAAACAACAATTATATATTACGGTAAGATGAAACAACCTATATTTTATCCTGGCAAGCAACTTAATGCAATCGACTTGATCAACCTGGAAGAATATGCTTTTTCAAGAACCAATATTGTAATTCCTGACCATGGTGTGGTTTTATTATACAATGGCAATTCGCCGGAAAGAATGCTGATTGGAAAGGATACTCTTTTCTGTGTTAATGAGGTGACAGGCATTACGCCGGCAGGCCGCCCGGTTCAGTTTAAAGCACAGGGGGGAAGGTTAAAATTGATGTTAAAGTATGACTGCACCGGCAATGAAGTGCTTTTTTGGGACATTTATGTTGACGACCGGCACCCCGGGAGCGAAGAAACAAAGAATACAGAGGATGAAAAATACAGCCTTTCACAGGTTCCTATTGGTTTTGAAAATTTAGACAGCACTCCTCCTAAAATTGAAAACGATAAACTCTATATAGGAAGATACAAGTTAACAAGGGATAGCCACCCAGAAATAATTTCTCCGCCCCACATTTATAGTTTGGCTTCCTTCAACTTTCCCTCGCAGAAATGGCAGGAATGGACGTTTCCAATACGCGAAGCTTTAAGAAAATTGGTTGCGAAAACCGCTAATGACAACCTAGAGTTTTTTATAAAACATATCATTTATAATTACCCGTTTTGGCCACTTTCTCAATTATTCCGGGCCTGCTACCAGCTCGCCTGGTTATTTGAAGATAAAAAGGCATTGGAATTGCTGGAAGAAGGTGAAATGGAAAAGTTAAGCGACGAACTCAGGATTAATCCATTACCAGACTCATTGATGGGAATTCCCCCTAAAGATATTCCCAATGTTATTGCAGAGATACTAAAAAATACCGGAAGTAATACGTGGAAACAAATCCCCCGCGGCGAATATGATTTAATAGACGGGGCGCTTATTATTAAACGCGCATTTCAAGGCAAACACAACATAAAATTCAAGTTTAAAACACCACAAACAGAACCTGTTGCCATAGTTGCGGACGGCGCCTATTGGCTACAGATTGAACCCCATGAGGAAGTAGAGAAAAATAACCAAACTACAGATAATTATGAATTTCCTTTTCCAGGTTCACAGGAAGGTAATACAACTTTCTCTGTTGTTGTTCCTCACTACTGGATTATAAATGAATTTTCAATTTGGTTCAGAACCATTTATGATAAACCTTAAACTATACCTGAAATGAAGTTTTTTCTCGAAAAAGATGATCCACAATTTAATTTACAGTTTGTAACCTACCTGCTTTCTCCGGTGGCGCAATGGGTACAATCAGAATTACTTGATGACTGGAGACTGGCTTGTAAAGCTGAGGTTACGGAAGCTGAATTTGTCATGCTTAAAAAAGCAAGCAAGGCATTCCTTAGCCAGCCAGCGCAAGACCAGAAATATCATTTGACTTGGAGCCAGTCTGTTTTGTTTATCTCTATGCTTTTACTATCGCGAAAGCTGCTTGTACCCTGGGTAAGAGAATTTAGTAATCCGGGAGCTGCCACAGGCGGGGCGGTGGATGCCGATGAATTTGTGATTGGTAAAATTGAAGAACTATATGATCAATGGAAAGCATATCCGACTACGGAACAGGACAAGAACAGGTTTGCACAACCGTATGCTTTTTACCTTCTTTTTAAGGTAATTGCTGAAGACCAGGACGTAAAAAGAAGAATGGAATCAAGAAAGCCCGACAACCCAGTGCGTGATTACCTGAGCTGTACGTTAAATGGAAGAAGCATTTTACCTAACAACAGGCTCACAGATTTTGCCAAAGATTTTTATCGGAATGGGAAGAAACTTATTGCAAATGTAGATTCGACCCTGCAAATTGCGTCCACCGGGCACTTTGCGTTTCTAAATATTCCGGAAACCAATATTGCCCGTTTAATATCCTGGGATCCAATTAACATTCTTGCGGTTGGAAAAACCAATAGTGGAAAAACTTCAGTGCTCAAAATGATTAAACATGTAATAAGCGCACCTGATAGTGATAAAATAAAAATGTCAACGGTTACCTTGCCAATAACTGCACTAAGAGTGGTAGGCGATGATGCGGAAAGTAAAAATATTCTTGGAGATCTTGGTGTTAGAGCTGAGTCAACAGGGGCCTTAATGACTATATACCCCGGCCAAATAAAAATGAACGGCAATGAAAATCTTCCTCTAACCTATTTTGATATTAAGGGTGGTTTGGTAGAAAAACAGCCGCCAAATTATGATGATTACAGAAAAGACGATGCTATAAAAGATAAGCTGTCAGAAAAAGGGTTTTTACTGGAAGCTTTAATGACTGATGCTGATTTACTAATAATTGTTCTGGATCCGGAAACTATGTATCACCCAGGCAACAAGGGGGGGTATACATTTATGGGCCTGTTGGGCTATATGGAGGACCGTCTCGATTTTTTATTTCACAAGAGCGCCCATCCAATGATTGCAATCGTGTTTGCAAAATTTGACGAATACGGTGCAGTTATACGTGGCCCACGAAATTTAATTCATAATGAAAAACAGGCTGAGAGGCTCATGAATTTGATTGAAACCGGTTCGGATGAATCTTTTGTTCTGCTGGTTGAGGAGATCGCAAAAAGTTACGAGGAAAATGGTGAAAAAACCCCATTATCCGAAACAATCACCGTTCTGTTGGCCCGCATCAGGTCCTTACTTAAACAAATCTGTTATAACAAAAATCACCCGGTGATAAATTGTTATATGGCCAGCACCGCTATCGTTACAGAAAACCATGGTAAAGATTCTCTTTGGACTGGTTACCCTGAATTGTTGAACGATTTTGCCAATTATATTGGCTGGTTAAAAAAAGAAAAGGAGATAAAAGCTCCAACAGGGCTCAAATCCTCAACAGACGAAGATTCAATCGAATTACAATGGTCTAATGAGAATACCAAAAAATTGTATAGTATCGTAGAAAGGAAAGACAATGATGGAGAATATAAGCCAGTAGGCGAGGCAAAAATAACTGAAGCTCAGGCACGGACCAGTTTTAGGGATACGAAGGTAAGGCCAAATCTTTTATATACCTACAGGGTCCATTTTTCATCCACTAAAGATGCGAAAAATAAAAGCCTTTATTCTAACACAGTTTCGGAAACAGGGCCTTACAAACCGCCTCCAAAAATAGACGATCCCAAGGAGTTGTTTGTATTTTGTAACGATGACAGGGTATCCGTCAGATGGAGAAATATAAACATCACCCCCGTGCTAAGCAGCTTGGAAAAAAAAGTACAGGGCGGGCAGTATAACTCTGTACCTCTTGAGCGTCAACAAACCGGATATGAGGAAGTTTATGAAGACATTGAAGTGGATTATGGTAAAACATACTTCTACAGAGTAAGATTAATAGACAAACACGATGCTGAAAATAAAAGTGACTATCAGGAAAAATCAGTACTTGTGTCACCAAGAGTAATATCTCAGCCCGTGTTAGGCATTGCAGGATTGGAGAACAGTGGTGTGCGGCTGACATGGAGCAACGGTAACGGATTTCTAGTCGAGGCTGTAATAGAACGAAAGAATACGGGAAACAATAGTGGAGAATACAAATCGCTTCATCAGGCCAAAACAAACCCAGGACAGAATGGTAGTTTTTATGATTCGGATGTTGAAAAAGGAAGGGAATATATTTATCGGTTAAAGTTCATTTCTACGGATAAGGGGACTATCTCCAGTGAGTATGCCTCAACCATACCAGTGAGGACAAAACCAAAATCCATTACAACCCTGCAAATAGCACAGTTGCCACATCCGGATAAAGCCAGGTTTATTGAGCTGTCGTGGGATGCACCGGAAAATGCTTACCGGGTAATTTATTGGGTTTCCAGGATTGTAACCAACCCCGAAGGTGTTAGTTTTTCACCAGAAAAGCTAACAATTAATTGTACGAATAATTTCTTTGCCGATAACTCAATTTCAGAAGGGAATTCATATAAGTACATGGTTACAGTAGTTGAGCCATCGCAGCAACTTAGTTCTGATGCCACGGAAAGCAATACAGTAAAAATTGAGCTCCATCCCCGCTGGCCATGGATTCTTTTGGTTGCACTGATTATTGCTTTGATAGCCATAGTTTGGTGGGCTTTAACCGGCTCATGAACCAAGGGAGAAAATTTAGCAACTTAATATATTATTTGTTTCTATCAGTACATACATTATGACAATGCGGCATTTTGTTTTTGGTAAATTTGAAGAACAAAGCCCGGATCATGATATCCGGATTATGGATAGTATTACAGCAGCAGCTGTAGCTGAAAAAAGGACCGCAACCTTAAATTTGGGTCACGCGATTCGCAACCGCTTTGCCACCATTTTTTATGGATCGCTGCCTTTTCCAACATTAAACCCAGAGCTTATTTTCACAGTTGATTGTCTCGAAGAGAAAGAATTGCAATCTTTTAAAAATCACTACAAAGATTATTACCTGTACGTCCGGTTTTATCCACCATTTATTGAAATCCGTAACCTTGATAGTAAAATTCTTTGCTTTCATGCATTTTTAATTAGCCATAATGAAATGGCGGAATTTAATTATTGCCCCTGGAGGTTAAAAAATTATTTCATTAAAGCCTATAAACCACGCGGAATAATTGGCTATGATGGAAGTTCCTGGTTAACGTTTGATGAATGCGCAACAAGGCCAGACAAATACAATGTAAGGGACATCCCGATACCGGCTGTCACCCAGGCATTGGCTCAGCCCTTGTTTGAATCATTTCCTCTTTATTATGTAATAAATAACAAGGAGCCGGAATTATTGCTGGAAAATACAGTTCCGGTTGCAACCAGGCTTGCCATGTTTTCCTCGGGCATTTATTTTAATTGCATAGCTGCACAACTTGCCACCATGTATGGAAAGCCCTTGCATTTTATTTTTTTAAGCAAATTAACCGGAACAATACCCGCTGAGTTCAGTCTCATAAAAAGTGAAGATTTACAAACATTGAAGCCCGAAGTTGAATTGCGCCAGGTGGTGAACTGGCCACCGTTTAAAAGCAATGGAAACAACGGTGATATTGAACTCCCGCCACTGCCACCGGATGATGATTTAAAAGTAGCCCTTGCAGCATCCAACGTTGAAGCACGCCTGCTGGAAGATAGAACGGTAGAATTGAAATGGGTGAATAATAACAAAGTTGATGTAAACGTAAAAATTAAACGGCAAAGTAAAAGGGAAGGTCAGGATTTTGAAGAACTTGACGGCTTTACTTTGGTAATTGCCAACGGGCCTTATAGCTATAAAGACATTACCACTGAAACAGGCAATGAATATGTGTACCGGGTGCAGCTATACGTGCCTGGTAATCCGCTTAGTCCGAATGCAGATTCAGAACCGGTAAGAACAAATCCTAAAGCAATACAAGCTCTTACGGTGCGTAGAGATAACCCTGGCACAACGTTGCGCTGGCAGCGGCCGGATAATGTGTACCCGGTAAAATATGATATTTTTCGAACCAATGGCAATGAAACAGCAAGGCAGTTGATTAAAACTGGCCATACAGAACTATATTTTATCGACGCAGACGTGCAAGACAGTTTAGCCAGCAAGTATAGCGTAGAAGTGGTAGAGCCTGAGAGTGGTGCCCGGTCTAAACCCATAGAAAGCAATATTGAAAAGTATACTTCAGCCCTCACCGTACCAACTCCTGCTCCCGAAGCTGAGCTGTTGCCGGTAATTCCCGAACAAAAAGCAATACTGTTTCCGCCAGCCGACATTGTTATAACCAGCCGGGGAAATAAGATCATGATTCGGTGGAGCAATAACAGTTCTGCGAAAAATATAAAAGCAGCCATTGAGCGGAAACAAAAAAGCTTCAATGCAGAACCCCAGCATATAACAAATGACCTGGGTATAGGCGCAATGGGCGAATTTGTTGATCAGAATGTTGAAGAGGGCAATGAGTATAACTATAAAATAATTCATTACACGGATGATGACCGGTATAACAAATCCTGTTTTGCAGAAACAGGACCGGTGAAAACACAACCAGCAGGCATTGACGCAACTTCATTATTGTGCACGCTCAATAGTACAAATCCTTCAAGACCGTCTGTTGAAATAACATGGAGAAAGCCCCTGAATAATTACAAAATAGAGTACCAGCTATACAGGCAACGCATTGGCGACGATAATGAGGAGTTACTAAATATTATTGAAGAAAATACTAAAACATATTATGATACCAATATAGTTCAGGGTGCAACTTATCGTTACCGCGTCCGGGTGAATGCAGCAGGCCATAACGACCTCCATTCGGAATTTGCAAAGACTGCTGAAATAAGGACGGCTCCAAAAAAGAGAAGCAAAATACCATTGTTAATTGGTATTGTGGCGGGACTGATTGTAATTATTTCGGGTGCTATGTATCATTTTTTTAATACCACTCCCCAGTATCATGTATTGCAAACGCCGATTATACCCGCTGATGTTCCACTCATAGTAGGCGATTCAATACATCTTTATATAAATACACAAGGCGGTAAATGGGAAAGTAGCCCGGGTGATATTGTTGATGCCAATGGTATTGTAGTAGCTAAAGAACCAGGCGCCATGACGGTTACCTATACAAAAGGAGATGCGCAGGCGAAACTTGAGTTGACTTTCCGACCGGCAGAAGCGCCTGAAATAACCAACAAACCCGGAGTATTGAAGGTTGGAGGTACTGAGGTGTTGACAGGAACGCCAGAATCTGGTACTTGGAAAAGCGATAACCCCGACATTGTATACATCGATCCAAAATCTGGAAATATGAGAGCTTATACCGCTGGTTCGGCGATAATTAGCTATACAAAAAATGGAAAATCCGCCATGGACACTGTAAAAGTTATAAGTGACACAGCCCATGTTCATATTTTCGCTGACAAAACTATAATGTTTTTGGACAAGGACACAATAGCCATAACAGTTACTCCAACTGGCATGAAATTGTCTGGTGCTGAAAGTATAGCAGAGGTTAAACCATTCGGCGCTAACCATTTCTATCTGCTTCCCAGGAAGATTGGCAAGGCGGATGTGAGATATACAGATGAGGTTAGTAAAGAATCCCCCAGCCTGAGAATCCAGGTTATTGAGAATCCAAAAATTATATTTCCCAAAGAAGACGGAGTTTTTAATGTTGGTGAGGTTATCCAACTAGCGGGAACACCAGCGGGCGGAAAGTGGACGAAATACAGCATGGCTCTAAAATTCACTGAAAATCTTGGAAGTGTGGCTTCGTTTGTACCGAAGGATGATGATGTTAACGATGTAGGAGCGATACAACTTATTTACACCTGTGGGAATCATAAAGCCTCAGTAAAAATTAATATACAGCCAAAACTGCCACAATCATCCAAAATATCCGGCAACCAATCAAGCGACCATAAAGAACCTCCGGCCAAAACGGACGGAGTTCCGCAAGGGAACGAGGTTGACAAAAAGGATAAGCCTGTATTTACGGTGGATCCTCAGGTAGAAGATAAGCTAAAAAGTATTATAAACAACTGTAATAGATTTGAAGGCGAAATAGATAATTTTTACAAGAGAATGACAAAAGGATTTCTCGCAAAACAACTACCCATATCCATTCTCACATTTAATGAAAATTATAATAATCTAAAAAGCATTTCCGATAGCATAAAAAATAATAATATTGAGATAGTAAAATTAAAACCGGAAATAGAAAAATATCCTAGCTATAATAAATATAGTAATGCCATAGAAAATTTCACAAAAAAATACAAAGCGCTGGAAAATTTTAACACCAGCTACTCAGGCGCCATGATAAAAATAAAAATTTTCAAAGATTCTTTTCCTGCCAGTGAAAAGTTGAAACCGAAAAAAAAACAATAAGCAAATGAAAGCTCGCTTAAACTCAACCTAAAAAGGTTAACCCAAATAGGCGACCGAAATAGAACATTGTATAAAATAATCAATAAACACGCATTTAAATCGCCTCAACAATTGTTATGAAATTTATAAAAACACGATTATTATTCCTGATTCCTGTTTTTCTTTGTTTTTTTTCAATTGAGAAAGCCTTTGCCCAAACAAATGTCATCATTCTTATTGACAGCCGTGTGTTTGATAATGATGCAAATAAAATTCTAGGGTTTGATGAGATTAGGCCTGACATATACAAAGGCATCCAGACAAGATTATACCCATACAGCAACGATATAAACAACACTTTTTCTTTATATGCTTTTCACCCTGAATCAAATTACTTTTTGTACCGTAACCTTTTTTTCAGAAAACGGTATACAGTAAGCGGCATAGAAAAAGGAAGCGATTATCTGGATTTTGAAAATTCCGCCCGTATCAATTCAATACAGGAGCTTCTGCAAAAACATAGTGATGAAATTAATAAAACTGATCCGGCTATCACTTATACTTCTACCGTGGTTTTGCTTTTTAATTTTAACAGTCTTCCCAATATCACTGTCAATAGCACCGCAACACAGCTAACTTTTACAGATATTTCGCCCGGCGATGTACTTTTTTCCAAAACATACAACAAAAATGATGACACCACCGAAAATCCTGTGAACTACACGCTTACCATACCGGTACAGCATTACCGTGTTGACAAAAGTATAAATGTGTTTACCGGCGCAAATGCCGGAGAGACGGGCATTTTTCGATCCAATTGCGACAGGAAGACAATACTCTACGATAAAGAACAGCTTCAGCTGTACCGGGAAAATGAAACTTCCCTTATTAATCGTCTACTGCCCAATGCCACCATAAGAATTGATGAATGCGCTTTGCTTGATATAACAGGGGTAGAGTCTAACGCGTCGTTGCTGAACGGGAAACCAGTTACTTTTTCGAAAGGTACACGCCCCATGCCGCAAGAATTAAGCGGCTGGGTGCCTGCGGGAAAAGAGTTCCCTTTATTTGATATGATTAAGCCCTTTCTTGATTTAAAAAGCGACACGCCCGATGACTCAGCCTACGAAGGCCGTATGAAAATAGATTACACATTAAACGACCCGATCTATTCTCATGCTAAATTCTCAGATACAATCCGGTTTAGAATAAGCATCGACCCACCCATAAGCATGTTTGTTGGTTTTGGAAAAAAGGTATTGCTCAACAACAAAGAACTTATTTACTATGGCAACCGGATAAGCGGTGAAAAAGAAAGAACCCAGGTTGAAGTACGCCAGTCTTTTGAACGATGGCTGACTACTTTGAAATATATCATCATTATTATTCTGGTAATGATTATTTTATTGCTTTGGTTTTTTCTTCGCAAAGGAAAAAAAATTACCTGGAAAAATCTGGTAACTTTTTATAAGTAAAAATCTGATTATGACAACCAATGATTATTATTCCAGGCTTGAGCTTAGTAAAAAAGCCAGGCAGGAAGATATCAGGAAAGCTTATTACCGGCTTGCCAATATATACCATCCCGACAAAAACCTTGCAGGCGCAGCACGTTTCCTTGAAATTAAAGAAGCATATGAGGCGCTGGCAACACCGGAAAAAAGAAAAGAATATGATGAAATGCTGGAAGGTAAAAGACAGCCGGAAAAAAAGAGAACCTTTTACCCGTCGCCTTCAGCTGAAGATTGTATGGCCAATGATTTTGAAAGAATGTACAGAGACGGTTTTTAAACAGCTATATACCATTATTTGGGTCTGTTTTTTGTGCCAGGCACAAGACTATGATTGAATTTCATTTTGACCATGCTCCGGATCGTGTATAATGATTTTTACATTTCCATTGTGCAGTCTTATATACTCGTTCAGCCTGCGTAACAAGGGGCCGCTTTCACCAACCGCATCCTTTATTCTGCTTGTTCCGGGAATCAGGCAACCTGTTGTATCTTTTGGAATATTGCCTATATGCACCAAAATGTAGTGGTCAACACGCACATGTTCATTATTTAGTTGATGCAATGCAGCATTGTGCATTTGAGTTGTTGAATGATGTGCATCAGATCCAAAGATGTTCTATATAATAGTTGAATGGGGGTAGGGAAGACCTGCGCCATCATTTTCCGCGTTTAAGCCCTCAACAAGATGCGTATTGCCGGCGGAAGCGGCTTCAATAAGGGCTTCCATATTTGCATTTGCTGATAAAACAATAATTCCATCCCAACCATCCCAGGTCCATTCAGCGGAAGGAATAAGTTTTATTTTTGCGCCCTTTTTCAGAAATGGAGTCATGTTACCTGAATTAATATAAATTATCAGTAGCTGAAAAGGGCATTATTCAGGATATAGGGTTTATTGAAAAAAAAATCGTTTCAGTGTGATAACGGAAATTCTTTGATCTTCTTTTGTAAATCATCGACCAACATAATTTTATAGTGTCTTTCCAGCAGAAGTCTGTCAAAATAATTCAATGCAGTTTCCGTGCTTATTGTGTAAAGATTGCTTTTTTCATCAACATATTTTTCTCTGAAAGAAATTTCATAAAGATAATTTTCAAATTTTAACTCGCCATCATTTTCGTATTCGTGATATGCAATCGTAATATTCAAATATGCGTTTTGAAATTCATACCACAATTCACCTCCTTTCGAAATCTGATCGAATTTTACTCCGAAAAGAGATTGCAAATCGCTTACAAAATCAGCGAGATTTTCAGGCGCGTCCACAAATAAATTCACAACTCTGCTCATGGTTCAGGTTTAAAAGTTTTGGAAATATCAAATCCCTCTCCAATTATTCGAACGTTTTCAAGCTTACCGTCATATTCCGGGTTTTTTTTGAACTTAGCAAGATACGCGCCTTTTGCCCTTTCCATTCCTTTTTCAGCGTCAGTTTTCGTTAATGCGCTTTCCCGTGCGTCAATTACAACGGCCTTACCTTGCCCACCGTTTTTAGTAGAATCGTCTATGCTTCGTTTGATAGTTATATCACTTGGTTTATCTGCTCCTACTGTTTTAAATTCGGTTTCCACGCCATCTACCAACGCATCTGCCGATCTTACGCCTTTTACATTGCTTTCTTTTTGAGCGATGACATTTTTCCCTTCGCTGACTAATTTTTCAGCAATTTTTGATTCAGCCTTGTTGAAAACCTTTTGGCTTTGATCAATGAATCCTTTTGTTGGATTATTGACAACCGAAAGGTTCGGTTCCTGACTAGCTACAGTTACTTTTTCTGCGGCCACCCCAGCACTTACACTTTGTTCCTCTTTTACTGCAGAAGATATCCTTGATGCCAATTTTCCCATGCCATAAGACAATGCCGCGGTTGCTCCGGCTACAGTTAATTCTCCGGCACTGTGTTCAAAACTTTTTGCTGCATTTTCCAAATCGGCGCAGTTGTTTGCGTTGCCGGTCTTTTCAACAAAATCGGTCAGGTGACCAATACCTTTTGCAACCTGGACGGCCGTAACTACTACACCAATGTCGGCCAGTACCTCACCCACTGCTACAACAGCCACAACAGCGCCAATGCCAAAAAAAAGTCCTGCAAGCGCTGCCCCGCCCAATACAGCGCCAACAACGCCTAACCCCGTTGCGATATCTTTAAGACTTCCAAATTCTTCTCCAATTGCGTGGCCTATATTTGGCCAGGCCATTTTAATCGCGCCCCACATCTTCTCGCCGTGAGACATATCGGGTACAGCCTGTGGAATGCAGGGCGAATTCAACTCATTTATTAAGCCAGAATAGTCTTTAAAAAAAACCTGTTGGTTGCTTTCCACAACAGTCCATGTGCCAGTTTTTACATTTACCGGATCAGGAACAGGGGGCACCGGCTGCGTGGCCGGCATAACAAATTCACAGGTAAATTTACCGGTGGTTGTTTTTAACAATGGATAAAATTCTCCGTTTATCTTTATCTTATTAGCCAGGGTTGGTTTGTCAACGGTAAATAAAGACGGAAGAATAGTTCCAGGATCAGAAAAGCCAACGGCCATATATTGGCGTGGGGTTGTGAGTGTAAACAGCGGTACATCAGATTCGATAATGATATTGCCGCCGGAAAGCTGCAAGGGTTTAGTTTGAGAAAAAATTGTAAGCCTGCCATCCCAGCCAACCCAGTTCCACCCAGGATCCGGTTGTAGCAAAATTGTTGCTTCGTTTTTTAGAAATGGTGTCATCAAAAAAAATATACCTTGAAATTACTGCATTACATCCTTAAAGATAACTAGACTATTCCTATTTTATTGTGATATTACCTTGTATTTGGCTTTACCCAATGTTTAGCGTATAGGTACTCCCTCGCCACTTACACTCTCGTAGTAAAAGATCGGCCTCTTATATTCGCAAATATCTGAATTGAAACAGGTTTAATAAGATTTGACCAATCGTTATTGCCACTTCGCATTAATATGGCCGGCAACTTGGGCATTTTTAACCAATACAACACTTTACAAAATCATTAATACTGGCTCTTATAGCACTATCGTCGGAAAATTCTGCTTTAGACGAGGCATACAAAACTGTGTTGATGTCCCGGCTATGCTCGGTAACTTTTGTGCATATTTCGGACACCAAGCATTCATAAATCTTCGTCATTTGGAAAGAAGTGAATTTTGTAAAGTCTCCAGTGACCATCACATACGTCATAAATATTTGATTGGCAAACAAATTGTAAAATAAATGACGTCGTCAAATATATCTAAATCCGGAAGCTCTTTCCTATCTATATAACACATCTTGAAATGCTATCGTAATAGGAAAAGCCTTGTGTTGAGTTGTCATTTGATTGAGCTCATATGCAACATAAAGAGCAACAATTTTGACTGTGTGCAAAAAAGCAGTACACCAATTTTTACAGAATTGGACTTTTCGTATGATGTATTGAAGTATATTATCGCTAAAATAAAAAAGCATACATGGCATGTTGTATCAAATATAGCTAAAGCAATGTTGCAACCGATTTTGATTTGGCCTAAAAATGATAAAAACCTCTATCAGAAAGGGTTTCATGTACCCCGGAACGGAGTTGAATCATCACCCGCATTGCTGCGAACACGATTTTAAAGTCCTGACCCCTTAACTTCTATATTTTTCCCTCAACCCCCTCATGTCATCCCCAATTTTCTTGTCGAGTATCTTCGCATAATGCTGCGTAGTTTTCAGATTGCGGTGACCCAACATTTTGGAAACCGTTTCAATGGGTACCCCATTGCTTAATGTAACCGTCGTTGCAAACGTATGCCGCGCAATATGAAAAGTAAGCGTCTTGGTAATATTACATTTGTTAGCAACAATTTTAAGGTATTCATTTACTTTTTGATTAGATGGCACGGGCAACACCATGGATTTTGCGATGCAACGGGGATGATTGGTGTATTTATTTATAATCGCCAGGGCAGGCGGTAACAATGGTATCCTGGCAGTGATATCGGTCTTTTGGCGGCGGCTGATTAACCATTGTTCGCCATCATTCCCAATCACGATATCAGTTTTCCGAAGTTTTTCCACATCTGCATATGCCAACCCGGTATAACAGCTAAACAAGAAGATATCCTTTACAATAGCAGTACCTGCTATTTCAAAAGTTTCATTGGTTATCCTTTCAATTTCGGATTCTGTAAGCGCAAATCTCTCTACTTCTCTTTTGGTTAGTTTAAAGGCTACAAAGGGATCCCTAGTCAGTAAACCATATTTGATACAGCGAATGACAATTTTTTTAAAATTAGCCAGGTATTTCATGGTGCTGTTATGATCACATTTGCGGACAGTCTTTAGCCAGAATTCATAAGCGGCCATGAATTCATAATTAAGATCGTTGATGTCCATGTCAGCAACCTGGTACTTATGATGCAGAAAATTGAGCGTATGCCGGTAAGAAACTTCATAGCGCTCCAACGTATTTTCTGAGTATTCACTGCCCACAAGCGCTTTAATTTCATCGTTGTGCTGCCGGAAGATGGCCATGATCATATGCTTTGGCTTCTTAATGGGTTGATTGATGGGCAAACCATTTAACATCAGTTTGATGTTCAGCGCGGTTACTGGTTGGTCAGTATCCACCAGCGTTTTTCGGTGTTCATAGATCTTTTTCTCCAGCACTTCAAGGTAGCTGTTAACAGATTTTGCGGCATCTGTTTTTCCTGCAACCCGGTCCGCCCGCGGGTCCCACATATGCGGTGCACAATTTCGTTTGGTATTCATCTCTGATACTTCACAATTCACAGTTATTCTTAAATAGATATCATGCAAGCCAGCCCTCTTGCGCGACACGGCCTTCCTGATAAAAAAATAGAACCCAAAAGTTTTTTCCATTTGTACATATTTTAGATGATAAAATTAGTTACGGACCCTCCCGGGGAACGCCGGCCAAAATCATATAAAATGTTAACAAATAGACAGTTGCGTAAGGTTAAGTGAACAGAAGCACTCCTAAATAAGCACTCACTGAATCACGCACGTGAGTTGGAGGTAAAACCAGGAAAGACCAAGTAAGTCTAAAAATGGAAAAACCTGCAAATCAAATGATTGCAGGCTTACTCTGGTTTCTTTTTACCTAAAATGATGGTGTGGAGCGGAGAGAGAGGGATTCGAACCCCCGGAAGCTTGCACTTCAACGGTTTTCAAGACCGCCGCATTCGACCGCTCTGCCATCTCTCCGCGGCAAATATATGTTGGCAGG
>Ga0193753_10000452_pt1 | contig 40674 bp, 38 predicted proteins | sample H1c2metaG_FD_144925 | JGI IMG/M metagenome (GOLD analysis project Ga0193753, IMG submission 144925) | Soil microbial communities from a riparian zone of the East river system, Colorado, United States - H1c2 | ecosystem: Environmental > Terrestrial > Soil > Riparian zone | place: USA: East...
AGCGTTCCAGCCATTATCAAGATGAACAGCCAGCGGTCTTAATCCATATTGCTTAACCAGCCAGGCCACATAACTGCTATCCACGCCACCACTTAATCCTATCAGGCAATCATATGCTTTTCCCTTACCCTTTTTTTTTATTTCTGCTACAAGGATTTCCAGTTTATGTTGACCGGCTTCTCCGGTAAACAACTGTTTTTTTTCCGCCTCTTTATACTCGTGGTAATAATTACAGATACCCTCTTCATCAAAATAAATATCCGGATCAGCAATATTGTCCATTACTGTTACGGTGCATTGCCTGTAAGCCGGATCATTGTAAGATAAAATCATTGTATTAATCAACCTTTGAAAACAACCGTTCTTCCAATGCTGACTGAGAAGGGTAACTGATAAGCACAGCCCGGTGCGGGCCCTGCAACACAAACATACTACCTGCAGCTACGGCGGATGCACCTGCTTTTACGGCCTGTCTAAAATCTCCTATTGAACCTGCACCACCTGCAGTTACCACTGGTATGTTTACATGCCGGCTCACCAGTTCTATAATATCAAGTGCAAAACCGCCAAATGTGCCATCTCTTTCAATATGCTGTAAAAGAATTTCTCCCGCACCCGCGTTTTCTGCCTGTTTTGCAAATGCAACTGGTTCAAAGTTTGTTTTTTTTGAACCGTTTTGCCCGTATACATAATATTTACCCCAGGCATTTTTTTTTACATCAACAGACACTACCACGCTCTGGCTACCTGCCCACCTGGCGGCATCCTCTACCAGGGATGGATTTACAATAGCGCTGTGATTGAGTATGATTTTTTCAACACCCATATTGATCAGATCCTTTATCTCGTCCAGTTTGGTAATGCCACCACCATAGGCAAGCGGCATAAAAGCTTCGCTGGTAAAATTTTTTATCTGTTGCCAGTCCGGCGGTCTTTTTTCTGCTGTAGCTGAAATATCAAGAATTACGATTTCATCAACTTCCTTATCATTAAATATTTTAACCGCGTTAATAGGATCGCCTATGTATTGGTGATTTTTGAATTTAACAGACTTTACCAGTCCGCCTTTCCGGATTAATAAGACTGGTATTACGCGGATGCGTTTCATGCCCTCACCGCCCTCACCCCCGGCCCCTCTCCAACTTCGTTGGCGAGGGGTGCCTCTCCGTAAGTTGCTGATAAAATATTGTTATTGTTGTATGGCAGGTCCAAAATGGAATTTATTTCATGTATTTAAAATATAGACATCTTATAATTCATGATTCAAAAAAAATGGATACAATAGCTTGTTGGTGAAAACATCAGCAAGGGCGTAATACCATTAAGTTAAGCCCGTCATGTTCCGTAGGAACATATTATGGGTAGAAAACAAACCCGAATGCAACATTGCGTACCGTAGGTACGCTTTGTGCCAGTACGAGACAATATGCACAAGACGTTCCTACGGAACGTAAAACATCACTTAATTCGCTTCTACCCACAAAATGCCCCGCTGGGGCATGACAATCTCCTTAACTAAATGACATTGTCCAATAGGGGGATAGAATAAGAATGCGGGCAGGGACCTCACCCCCGGCCCCTCTCCTCCTTCGGTGGCAAGGGGTGCCTCTCCGTAAGTTGCTGATAAAATATTTTTATCGTTGTATGGCAGGTCCAAAATGGAATTTATTTCACGTATTTATTTGTTGGTGAAAACAGCAATAGGGGCGTAAAAATACAAGCAGATGCAGGCAGGCATCAACAAGGGCGTAAAAAGACCTCATCCCCGGCCCTTCTCCTAAGCGAGAAGGGTGCCCCTGTGCATCATGCTGATTAACTACAGACAACTCTTTAATATAAACTTCAAAAAATAACGATATTGGACACAATAACTTGTTGGTGAAAACACCAACAAGGGCGTTAAAGGGTTTTGGCCCCCTCTCCTTTGGAGAGGGTTGGGGTGAGGTCACACAAGCACAGTAAGGATTTCAGGCATTTAGTCAGACAACAATACAAATTCAAAAAAATAAACAGTTTATAATGCAGGATGTAAACCCTTTCAATAATTCTTCACAAAATTTTCCAGCAGCTTCATCCCGTATTTATGGCTTTTTTCCGGATGAAACTGTACCCCTGTTATATTATCACGTTCAAGCCCAGCCGCAAATTTATTTCCGTGCACGGCATATGCCAGTATATCATTATCGTCTTCCGGTAAAACATAGTAAGAATGCACAAAATAAAACCGCGGCGTTTCATACATATCTTCAAACAAACGGGAAGGCTTATTCAGTGCTGTCTCCGCCCAACCCATATGGGGTATTTTAAGATGACCGGGTATTTTTTCTTTATTGAATTTTACCACCCGCCCTTTTATCCATCCAAGACCAGGCAATACGCCTTCTTCACTTCCCCCTGTCATCAATTGCATACCTACACAAATACCCAGTACAGGTGTTTTATCTCCGATTACTTTTTTATGCAGCACTTCTTGCAAACCTGATTCCTGTAGTTTTTGCGCACAGGTATCAAAAGCGCCTACGCCGGGCAATATTAATTTATCTGCCTGCTCAATAGAAGATTCATCGCTGCCCATCACTGCTTTTACCCCTATTTTTTTTAGCATATTCTGAATAGAAGCTATATTACCGGCGCCATAGTCTACAATGGTTATCATGGCTTCATCTCTCCCGGCCCCTCTCCACACCTCATCCGCCCTGCGGGCACCTTCTCCAAAAATGGAGAAGGGAAGCGGAAACGAATCTTATTGGCGAAAGGTGCCTCTCCGTAAGTTGCTGATAAAATATTGTTATCGTTGTATGGCAGGTTCAAAAAAAATATTGGATACAATAATTTGTTGGTGAAAACACCAACAAGGGCGTGAAAAATCTTACACCGGCGGCTGCAAGCTCCGGTAGGAGCTGCCTGTTTATAGCGTAACATTAATTAAATTCAAACAGCTCCGGAGGAGCCTCCTGTATGGCACAAGTAGCTCCTCCGGAGCCTTTAAAATAATTTTTTGTGTTCTATAAACAGGGCGTCCCTCCGGGACGAATAGTCAATCCTTGCGGAAAGTTTCTTCCAAATACTTATGGTGAAAACACCAGCAACAAGGGCGCAAGTTTTATGATTCACGATTCAAAAAAATTATTGGACACAATTACTTGTTGGTGAAAACACCAACAAGGGCGTGAAAGGCAGGCAGTCACCTCATCCCCGGCCCTTCTCCAAAGGGAGAAGGGTGCCCCTGCGTAACAAATTGATAAAATATAGACATCTTATAATTCACGATTCAAAAAAATTATTGGCCATAATAACTTGTTGGTGAAAACACCAACAATGGCGTTAAAGGGTTCTGGCTCCCTCTCCTTTGGAGAGGGTTGGGGTGAGGTATTTAGTCAGACAATAATACATACTACCCCACCTGCATATTGAATAGCCTGCAAAACCTGTTCAATGTCATGGCCCTGAAATAAATGGGTTCATAACCCAGGCTGCCTTGCACAAACCGATCAAAACGGTTTAATAATTCCCCTGTAAAAAAGGGGGTTTGCTTAATCGCATCCTCCAGTTCATTCCTTATCATGACTGCATTTTCTTTTACCCATTCTTTATCAGGCGCCGCAAAACCCAATTTATCTTTCCGCCATCTTATTGGTTCCGGCAATTCAGGCAGTGCCTTTCTTAAAATATATTTTGTATAGCCTTCATTGATTTTAAAATCACCGGGCAAGCCGGTGATATATTCCACCAGCCGGTGATCAAGAAAGGGTAATCTTGATTCTATAGCAAACAACATGGAGTTCCTGTCTTCTGAATGCAGCTGGTAGGGAATACTGGAATAAACAACCTGCTGTATACTTAACGTCCGGATATTTTTTGCTTCAAAGTTTACCAGTTTATCTTTTATGATTGCCTTGCCTGCCCCACTCATCCAGGGATAAATTGGTTTGCCAATTATTCGCTTTATATTTTTTACCAGGGGATAGAACAGTTTCACTTTGAGCAGTTCTTTCAACACCCCCACCGTGCCTGCATTGTTCAACCCCTTCAAACGGATAGCGCGAATGGCCGCTGTAAATTTTCCGCTTGCAATTAATTCCTGGATATACATTGTGAAAAATTCCGGGTAACCACACAAATACTCATCGGAACCCTGTCCATCAAGCATCACGGTCATATTGTTTTCCCGCGCTGTTTTAAATACATTGAATTCGGAATAATGAGATGCTGAACTGAAAGGCTGATCCTGGTGATAGAGCATGGTATCCAAATCTCCGGCCGTAAACAATTGCTGCAAATCGGGGAATACTTTTACTGCAGGAAAACCAGTTTGCTTTGTTACCAGGTCGCTGTATTGCTGCTCATCATATTTTTTATCGCTGTAACAGGAAGTAAACGTTGTAAAATAATTATTGGCTGATAGCTGCGCATGCACTACGGAAACAATGGAACTACTGTCTATACCACCTGAAAGACAAGCCCCCAGTTTTACATCGGCGCGCATCCTCATCTGCACACCCGACTGAAACAGTTTGCGCACTTTATCAGTCGCCTGTTCCATGGTATCTTTTACTGGTGCTACCGATTTTGCGAGATTATACCATTCATGTATTGCGTATTGATGGGTGAGCAGGTTATACTGCATGTAATGCCCGGGGTTTAATGATTGAACACCCCTGAAAAAAGTTTCATCAGAATAATTCAATAAACCTTTTGCCAAAAAGTTAACGGCTGTTGTTGTATTCAGTACCGGTTTGAACCCCGGTAATACCATAAACTGTTTTATTTCTGATGCAGCCGCAAAGAAATTGGCTGTGGTAGTATAATACAATGGTTTGATTCCAAAATGATCCCTGCACAGTATAATGGTTTGGGCCGCATGATCAAAAATACCAATGGCCCACATGCCGTTGAATTTTTTGAAGGCAGCGGTTTTCCAATGCTGGTAAGCAGCCAGGATAACTTCTGTATCTGTTCCTGAACTGAATGTATAACCCTCCTGTGCCAGTTCATCGCGCAATTCAATATAATTATAGACCATTCCATTAAACACAATGCAATCTGCTCCTTTCTGCATGGGCTGGTGCCCCGCTGCACTGGTATCTATTATGGAAAGCCTGCGGTGACCAAAAGAAAAATTATTGCTATCATAATAGCCTTCGTCATCCGGGCCACGGTGAAGCACCTTATCATTCATGCTTTTAATAGTTGCCCTGTCAACTGCTTTGTTATTTTTATTGATCAGCACGCTGATACCACACATAGAAGCTTATACGGGCATATATTTAAAATTTTCTGAACAGAATTTTAATAAGTTCTTTAATTCCTTGTCCACATCATTGCTGAGATGAATGCCTGCAGCCAGTAGTTGCTCATTGCTGTAAGTGAGTAAAGGTTCAACTGAAGGTGCTGCATTTTGCGGCAACCGTATATTGATTGTATGCCCAAACAATTCCTTATAATTTGAGATGATCCGTTCAGCCATATCAATGACACGCATGGATCTGCCCGAACCGAGGTTATAGATCAAATCGGGGAATTTTGAAGCATCAACGGCAAGCATTTGAAACACCGCATTCTCTACATCTTCCAGCGTAATAAAATCCCTGAACTGGCAACCATTAGAAACCAGGCTTACACTTCTTTTTTCTACAGCTTGTTTGGCCAGGTCATTTGCCAGCAGTGTCCATCGGTTTACGGAAGCAGTCACCGGCGCACCAAATGAATTCGATAAGCGGAGCACGTTCCCGCTGATCTTATTTTGCCGTGTTGCAGCTACAACATAATCTTCTGCAGCGCGATGGGTGATAGCGTAAGGGTGCTGGGGCGCCGGAAGCGTTGATTCGTTTATTAAACCCTGTAACGGACTTCCATAAATATGCGCTGTTGAAAAATAAAAAAAACGCGAAACACCTCTTGATATCGCATTATCCAAAATTATCCGGGTCTGGTCAATATTAACTTGTATCGCTTCCGAAGGACGCGACAAGCAATCCCGTTCATTCAACGCAGCCATATGAATTACGGTATCAATTCCTTCCGGGAAATGCTTTTTTTCAAGCAGTTCGGAATGATTTATATAGTCCGGATCATGATGCAGGGCCAGCATGCCTGCACCCGGTTGCGTACGCGAAGAAACAATCACTTTATAATCTGCAGCCAATCGCCTGGCAATCCTTCCACCTGCAAAACCAAATCCACCGGTTATCAGTACACGCTTCATACCAGGAAGGGCTTGTAATGTATAAATTCATTCACCAGCGGCAGGTTTTCAGCTTCAGATGGCTCATGTTTAATACTGGCTATATTTAATAACAAATTCTGATCATCCATTCCTTTGAACGCCATCCAGACACCCGGCGGCACTGTTAGCCGCTGGTAATTTTGCTGAGACAAAATTATTTCCTGGAATTGCCCGTATGAAATACTATTCTCCCGGCCATCGAACAAAACGAAATGGATAACACCAACAGGAACAACAATATTAAGGATCATTACCCGGTGCCTTTTCCATCCTTTTACCGCATGTTGCAGTACCCCGGAAAAATAAGCCTCGCCAAAGCCGGCAAAAGAACTTTCGTCATTTTTCAGCCCATGCCATACATTTCCGGAACTGCCTTCAATTATTTTTAATGGTGTAAGTAGTACGCCTTCTATTGTGCCCATTGCAAGCCTTTTTGATTTGCCTTTTTTTCAAAATCATTGATCTGGTTTACCGTGAATGCAAATAAACCCTGTTTGTCACCGTTATAAAACTGATTGTACCATTCACCGGTTAGCTGGCTTGTTTGCAGGAAGTCAAGAACGGGTTCCCATTGCAGGAAATGAAGCGCTTTATCACAATTCAGTTTCAGTAATCCTGCTTCATGAAAGGCGGTGTTTTCTGTAATTGAAAAATGTTCGTGACCGGATGCAAACTTCCACCATTTACTGATCTCTTTTAACAGCGTAAGAACCGTATGGCTCTGGTCTGCAGAAGGACCGAAATTAAAAGCCTCGCCATTTAATAATGGATTATCAGTAAGCAATTCTGCCACGCGCAGGTACCCGCTTAATGGTTCCAGCACATGCTGCCAGGGCCGGGTTGAATTTGGATTGCGGACAGACACTGGTTTATTTTCCGCCCATGCACGAACACAATCCGGAACAATCCTGTTCAATGCCCAATCGCCACCACCGATGACATTGCCGGCTCTTACAGCCGCCAATTTTACTTTTGACCCGGGCTTGCTGAAATAAGAATGATAATATGATTTGATGATCAGTTCAGCCGCGCCTTTGGATGCGCTATAAGGATCTTTTCCGCCAAGCGCATCATTCTCTCGGTAACCCCAGGTCCACTCTACATTATCATAACATTTGTCGCTCGTGATCATGACAGCGGTGCATGGATGATTGGCAAGCCGCAATGCTTCCAGGATATTGGCGGTCCCAATCACATTCGTTTCAAAGGTTTTAACCGGGTGCTGGTAAGATACTGACACAATGGGTTGCGCAGCAAGGTGGAAAATATAATCAGGTTGAACAGTGGCAATGATCCGCTGCATCACGGCCCCGTTTTTAATATCCTCAAAATGATGTTCAATTTTTTGTTCCAGGTTCAGCTCCCTGAACAGGGAAGGTTCCGTAGGTATATCCACAGAAATACCGGTGACTGCTGCGCCCAATTTTTGCAACCACATGGTTAACCACGATCCTTTAAAACCAGTGTTACCGGTAATGATTACTTTTTTTCCACTGAATGTTTCCTTAAACGGCATAAGTACTGCTTATAATTATTTCCAGATTTTCCACTTTGCATCACCACGGTTCCACATTTCATTGAGAACAACTTTATCACGCAGGGTGTCCATGCATTTCCAAAAACTGTTGTGCCGGTAGGTAAATAATTTGCCTTCGCCTGCAAGACGCTCCAGCGGCTCTTGTTCAAACACCGTCTGGTCGCCGTCAATATAATCAAGCACCCGAGGTTTGCAAACAAAAAACCCGCCGTTGATCCAGCTTCCGTCGCCTTTCGGTTTTTCCATAAAGGCTTTTACCCTGCTGTCTTCATCGGTCTGGAGGGAACCAAACCTGCCTTCCGGCTGTACAGCCGTCATGGTAATCAGTTGACCATGTGCGTTATGAAATTTGATTAACGCTTCAATATTAATATCAGCAACCCCATCCCCATAAGTGAGCAGGAATGTTTCATCACCAATAAAATCTTTTGCTTTCTTTATTCTTCCACCCGTCATCGTATTGGTGCCTGTTTCGAGCAGGGTAACTTTCCAGGGTTCGGAAGTATTGTTATGCACTTCCATTTTATTATTGCTCAGATCGATGGTCACATCACTCTGGTGCAGGAAATAATTCGCAAAGTATTCCTTGATATAATAACCTTTATATCCAAGCAATATCACAAATTCATTGAAACCATAATGAGAATAAATTTTCATGATATGCCAGAGAATCGGCTTCCCGCCTATTTCAGCCATGGGTTTGGGACGTATATCGGTTTCTTCACTAAGACGCGAACCAAAACCGCCGGCCAGCAATACTACTTTCATATTGTATAATAGATTAAAGAAAATATCTTTTTAACCAATGGCATTAGTTACTTAATGCTTTAACGGTGTCTGAAAGCGAAGGTTTTACTTCACGGTAAAGTTTTTTTGCAAGCCCAATCCTAAAACCAGACAGGAAGCGAAACATCCGGCGGATGTTTCTTTTTTTTAGTTTGTTAAAGGCTTCCAGTTTTTCCTCCCTATTTAAAGGGCAATTTTTATCGTTCAACAGCGCTGAAAACACCCGAAATTCCTGTAATTCATACTCATAGTTGCGGAAAGCCAGCTGAATTTCCTGGTCTGGATGCTGCCGGTACCAAACCGTTCCGTTCTCAGCTTTTACCACAGGAAAAATGGCTGCAATGCGCAACAGGAATTCCGTATCCGTTCCTGCATACGCGGGGATGGTAAAACCCTTCACCGCCTCAAAAGCGGTTTTTTTTATTAGCACGAAAGATGGGCCCACACTTGGGAAGTCCTCTGTAAGGAAATATTTTTCATACGCATCATGCGGGCTAAGCAATTCAGGATAGGGAATTTTTTCATCCATCACCGGTGTAGACATGATTAGCCCGGCTTCGGGGTATTGCATGGCCCGTTTCACCAGGATGGCCAAACCGAATGGATATATTTTATCATCCGAATCAAGGTATTTTAAATATACACCATTGGCAAGTGAAGCCGCATAATTCCGGTTTGGAAACTGCCCGATATTTTCGCTGTTTGTATAAACCCGGATACGGGAATCCTGCCTCGCATATGCCGCAGCAATTTCCGTGGTGCTGTCGGTAGAACAATTATCGGTGATGATCAGCTCGAAATTCTCGTATGTTGAAGCAAGCACGCTTTCAATTGCTTCCGCGATATATTTTTCACGGTTGTAGGCGGTCATTAATATGCTTACCAGCGGAGAAGTCATCTTTTTTTGAGTTATATACCGGAATTGCAAGATTCAAATAGCAATAATTTCTCTTAACAAATTTCCGACGGCGTTAGGGTTAATATGTTTTTGGAAATGTTCAAAAGCATTCAGGCCCATTTGTGGCCAGGTATGTTTTACATCCCAGGCTTTCTCCAATACCATTGCCAGGTTCTTTAAGCTCCATCCTGGAGACAAAAATCCCGTTACATTATCATGTACAAGGTATTCATGTCCACCAACATCTGTTACTATGGCTGTACGTCCAAATCCAAATGCCTCAATTAATGAAAGTGCACACCCCTCACCTGAAGAAGGCAGTATTAGTAAATGGTTATTTGTCCAGATTTCTTTGATATCTTTTGTATGACCATGTAAGCTTATTCTATCTTCCAGGTTAAGTGATTGCGCAAGTTCTTCAAGGTATACTTTATCATCTCCACTTCCATAAAGATTTAGATGCCACTTTCTATTCTTCCATTGAGGCTGGCTCATTACTCCAAAAAGAATATTCTGGCATTTGACTTTAGCATCCAGCCTGGCAACACACGCAAACTGAATAGTTTCATCAGGTGGATAAGGCAACGGTTTTGTATCGGGTATCCGCATAGGATTGCTGATCACTTTTGCATTTTGCAATCTTTTTGAAATAAAAAGTTCACAAATTTCCCTGTTTCTCTGAGAAACAAAATATATCGTTTTTGCTTTTGGAAATATTTCACGGGCAGTGTGATAAATGAATTCATCCAAAGAACCATATTCATCATGATACTGGCTAATGATAAAATAAGGTATTGATTTGCTATTTATTTGCTTAAAAAGCTCAAGATCATAACAACATTCATAACTGCCTCCCTGGCTGATAATAATTCGTTCTGGCTTTTCAAAATCAATGTTTCTGTAAACAGGAAACCAGTTTGACCGATACCTGTTTAACTTTAAATAGACTTTTTGAAAGATCGTTTTACTGTTATTGTAACGCGCAACCACAACAGCACCCTGGCCCCTTAATTGCTGAATAATTTCATGATCTGCTGTTTCCGGAGCTACTGAAACCATTACTTCATGGCCTTCTTTCAATGCTTGAAAAGCCGCCATAGACCATAAAAATTCAGAGCCACCCCAGCCCGATAAGGTAGAGATAAATAATAACCTCATACCTGAAAACTATTTTTAATAAATCCCTTCAACAATTTTAGATTATAACCACTTAAAGGTCTGTATAAAAACAATTTTATAATATATTTTAGAAGGTCTTTTCCCTTTAAATGGAAAGACAAATAATGCTGTACACATTTTACAAGCGAATAATATTGAATATCTTTTTCTTCACCGGGCGAAAGTGTGGTGATAGTTTTTGGAAGTTGTGCTTTCCATTTTTCATGAAACCGGATGCTTTCTCTGAACCAGCTTTCGTTAAAATCACCAGCTGATAAATGTTCGGTAAGAATATTATAAGATACAATATTGCGGTAACTGGCTCCTGCCCTGATACAAATATCCAGGTCATATAAATGAAACCCTTTTAATTCGTCTTCATTAAAGGGAAATTGCTGCCAAACGGTTTTACGCATGCACAGGAACATGCCATCCAATACGGCTACATCTGCTATGTCAGCTCCGGAGTAACCATGGTTATTCTTTTTCTTCTCTTCATTCCAGCCGTCAATCACATTTGTTCTGTAATATTTTTCCGGTACATCTACCCAGGCAGTGGGATAACCGGATTTAAAAACACAGCCGGCACATCCTATTATACCTATGTTATTATTCCCTGCTAGTTGATGCAATATATTGCCCCAGTTAAAAGAGTGAAAAATAACATCTTCATGAACAAAAACCAGCAGGTTAAAATTGCTCTGCCGCGCACCCATATTATAAGCTTCGCAAATACCATACTTCCTGTCGCTGTTACCAATAACAATCAGTTCATAATCACATCCAATTGTATTGCGGATATTATCTGTGAATATACTTCCCGGCTGCCCCTTACTACAGACGACGACAGAAATCATATAATGTATCTTGCCATTATACTAAAGGCTTCTTTGCAAAAAGTTTCAGAATGCTTTTAAAGGTATTATTGGCAAGATAATTTTTGAGGAAAATGAATTTATTATTTTCATCTATCAGCTTTTGATAGTATTCCATATACCGGGCAGCATGTTTTTTTACAATATATTCTTTCATGATTTTATCATTAGGCTTTGATACCGTGAATGAAAGAGAAGTATTAATAACACGGTAGCTGAAGCCTGTTTCCCCGAGATAATAAAACTTATAATTCTCCAATAGCATCCTTATCCATAATTCCCAATCTTCATAACTGATAATGACCCTGTTCTCATCATATCCACCGACCGCCTGTATGCAGTCTTTACGAATAAGCGCACAGTTATCGATCTGGTTACATGCCAGGAAAGAAAGCATATCTATTTTGCCAGGTTGCCAGGCTCCGGTTTGTTCGCCCGTATAAACTGCATTTGTATACACTACTGCAATATCTTCGTCCTGCTGCATAATCTGAAATGCCTTTTCAAACACTTCGGGAAATAGCCAGTTGTCTGAATCAAGGGGTAAAACATATTTATTTTTTGCAATAGCAATCCCGGCATTCCTTGCTTTGGCCGGTCCACCATTTTGCTGGTCTATTACTATAATATTCTGTTGTTTCAATTCGGAAAGCCGGGCAAGTGTATTTGCGTCAGTTGACCCATCATTAATCACAATGTGTTCAACCGGGATTGACCACTTGTAGTTCCTGACACTATTAATTGCCTGATCTATAAAATTCCCATGGTTATAACAAGGCGTTATAACAGATATACCGGCACCTGATTCCGTTTTGTTCATATTGCCTGTTGCTATTTTCTTCTTACGATTCCTAAAACAGCACTTCGTAATTTCAGATAGATTTTAATGGCTCTTGAATTGGCCAATGGTGGATATTTTTTTCTCAATTCGTCAAGTTCAAGGTAGTCCGGCAAATAACGTTGATAGTGTTGCTCAAATACCTGGTATTTTTCTTTATTGACCCAGTCAAGGTTTTGAGGATCGGAGCTTACACCGGTATAATCATATACTGTAATAATTTTGTTGACATACCCGAGCGTGGCATTGTACCGGCAGACTGCATCAATAAAAAATTTCCAGTCAGCGCATACTTTTAGTGACTCGTCATATGAACCAACCCGCGTAATTATATTTCTATTGATAAACGCTGCCTGGTGTGGTAATGTATCGTAGAAAAAATAGCCGAAAGTAAGCTTGGAATTGTATTTCTTTACCCATTGCCGGCCTGTTTCCGCAATAATCAAATCACCATATACAATATCGGTTCCATCTAAAAATGGCGCTACCTGCTGGAGTATCGAATCATTTTCCAGGTAATCGCCCGAATTAAGGAAAAGAAGGTATTCGCCACCTGCCTTATCCAGTCCCTTGTTCATGGCATTATAAATGCCGCTATCAGGCTCGCTTACCCACCACGATAAACTGTTAGCATAACTCTTTATGATTTCAACACTGTTATCAGAAGAAGCTCCATCTACAATAATAAATTCAATATTTTTATACGTTTGCTGTATGACGCTTTCAATGGTTTTTTTTAACCCTTTGTCATTATTCCTGTTTATGGTTATAATAGATATACGTGGACTCATATGTATTTAACCGGTGTAATCACCGGTGATAGCTTTAACCGGGCTTGTACCTGAAAGGAAGATATCGCAAAACGCGAAGGGCAATGCGCTTCAGCAAGGGTTTCTTTTTCCAGTCTTCAAGATATTTCTGCTGCAGGTATTGTTGCCGCTGATTTACGTATATGCAGGGAAAACCAGCATAAAATGTGTACCCTGCTGTTTTTAATGCCTGGTTATATGCACCATATATTGCATGCAGGTCGGGTCTGTCTTTCAGGCGAAAGCGATCGTAATGGTGCAAAGGCAACTCATTTCCATCAAACCTGAAAGAACTAAAATGAAAGAACTTCAATCTGTCTTTATCATTAATCAAATATTGATCCCCCTGTTGTGTCAGATAACGTTCATGCAAATTCCAGGGAGCCATATTGTAGCCGAAATGCTGTAATATATAAACTTCTTTAAAAAAAAGCGGCACAAGGTTTATTGGCAGCTGGTCTACAAATAAACCATCTTTCACATTAAAAAAGCCCTGTTTATACGTATGCTCCTTCCACCAGCTTACAAAACGCATGGTTTCATTTCCGTTTCGTAAGGCAATAAAACCAAGATTATACAATCCGTAATTAAGAAAGGTATTTTCACTGGGTTTTTTGTCATCAATAGGTATTGGTGTATAAATATGTGGTGTTAAAATGATAAGATGCTTTTGAAGGGCTGATTCCAGTTCAGTAAGTTTTTCAAAAAGCTGTATATCGGGATCCAGGTAAACAACAGTATCAGCATCTCTTTCCTGGAACAGGTATTCCACAACCCGCGGCTTAACGCAGGTATTAAGTTCAATAATATCATATTTGATCAGCAGCTCCCGGAGCCCGGGTTCTATAGTTGCCACCGGTAATATTTCAAAAGGTATTGCCTGGTAATTAATGGAATCATTCTTCTCATCTACCAGTATAATAAGGAAAGAAGCTGTTGGATGAAACTGTTTTAATGAGTTTCCCAGCACGGTGGCCTGCGCCAGGTAATTATTTGAGCAGATAGTAAAAAAAAACATCAGAGCTGTGTATGTTGATCCGTTATAATATTATGGATTTTGAAATTCAGTTGTATGCTGTACAGCGCGGGGCTTTAATTGCAAAATAACCGAACTGACCAATAGTTTTGCCCTTACCACCGGGTTTAAAGCAGGATCCTTACTAAAAATTTTATTTCGAAAGGCTGCCCGTAACTGCACAAAGTCATTATAAAACAGTTTATTTTGAAAATATCTTATAATGTTGCTTAATTTATTTTCCATAAAAGCGGTGTCTTCTTTAACGCCACTTACACCTCCGCCAAAATAAAGCGCCACTACTATATCTACATACTGAAAACGGAACCTGGCAAAACAGTGAAGGTTAAAATCCCAGTCTGCACAAATTCTATAAGCAGTATTAAAATAGCCTGTCTTTTTAAATACTTTCCTATTATAAAATATAGCCTGGTGACAGATATTTTGCCAGATTAATTTGTGAAGATTAAAAGGACCGGCATAAATATCACCATCTTTTGCCCATCCGGTATCTCCATCTATTTTAACGCTCCCGTAAAGAACAGCAGCATTGGTTTTTGAAGCCTGTTCCCATATTCGCTGTAACACGTCCGGGCTGAACAATGCATCATCACTTCCCATGAAATAAAGGTATTGGCCGTTTGCACGGTCAATACCTTTATTCATAGCATCGTATATACCGTTATCCTCTTCTGAAGCAAAGGTCACCCGCTGGTCTTTTTGCGCATACAGCCTCAGTATTTGCATTGTATCGTCTGTTGATAACCCATCAACTATATGGATTTCAAAATCAGTAAATGTTTGGCTTAAAAGGCTTTCGACAGCAATGCCGATTTTGTCAGCCGAATTATATGTGGGAATTATTATACTAAAAAAAGGCATAAACAACTTTAAGTGCCGCCAGTAATCTTATCAATAGCTACAAGTTTCTACTTTTTACAATTCATATAAACCAAAATTCATTCTTTACCATAATAGCATTCAAATTAGTATTGGCATACTCGTAATATCCTTTTGAAACCAGGAAAGCAATCAATTCATCTCTTCGCGCTCCTGCGCCAATTGGAGAATATTCTGCAGCTTCGCAACAAATTATTTTGGGAAAAGTTTGCCCGAAATTAATTGATTGTAATATTTTAAAATCCATCCCTTCTACATCTATACTTAGAAAATCCGGAAACTTATTATCAAAATAAGTTACCAGGATATTCGATAATGTGGTGAGTTTTATTTTTTTTATTTCCATTAATACTTTCCCATTTAAAATCATGCTATCGCATTCTGTTTTTGAAAAAGTACTAAGTGTATTATCTGTCATGATATAAAAGTCCAGTTCTTCTTCTTTATCACTAATTCCAATATTTAAATTAATATCCTCAGGGCGATAGTTCTTAAAGTTTTCAAATAATTGCGGATTGGCTTCAATGTTTATTCCCCGGCATCCCCTTTCATAAAAGATCGCTGTGTTACTTAAATAATAAGGATGATTTGCACCCAGGTCTATATATGATGGCTGTTGAATACCTCTTAATTTAAAAATATAGTCGATCAGTACATCTTCACCACATTGGGAAAAAAATGATTTTCTGTAAATATTATGATGCTCCGGGTAAAATCTTCTTTCAATCTTCCGGGACAGCTTAAATATATTTCTTAGCAATTTATAAAAATTTGGGGTTCGCAAATAAAGCGTCTGTCTGAAGAAGTTCTTTCATCGGGGATCGATGCCCAGGAGATAGTTCCAAAAGAATAAATCCATAATCTTCCATTATAGTATAAATATCATTGAAAACGGAAGATCCAATGTAAAGTGGTTTAAATGACAATTCTACCCATACAAATGAAGTGTTTTGTAAAGCTTCTTTGCCACCTTTGAGTACAAGGTGCTCCACCCCCTGAACATCAATTTTTATTAAGTCAATTTTTGAATAATTCAACTCTTTTACAATCGAATCAAGTGTACGTGTGGTAATTTTTATCGTTTTCTCAAGCCTGGTATCAACATTTGAAAGTTCCTGCATTTCCCTGTTAATTTGCAAGATGGAAGAGGTTTCCCCGTAAACATTAATTTCGAAATCAATGGCCTCATAGTCCTTATCAGATACTGCATTCTGAATGACCCGGATCCCATTTCTATTGAATTTTGATATAAGATATTCTGCCAGGCCGGGCGTAGGCTCAATTAAAGCGGCTTTTTCAATACGGTAAAACCTTTCAAGCTCAATCATAAAATCTCCACGATGCGATCCAATATCAATAAAAGTCAATTTTTTAGATGTATTCAGGTATTTAGCAATGTAAATATCAATTTTACTCAGGGGTTTGGATTCGGGTGATATACGCAGCTTACTTATAATATATTTTATTATATTTCTCATTTTCTCCTGATTAATTTAATTACTTTTTCATAATTGGCTTTTAAAAAAACATAACCCATTCTTTTGATTTCCTTCCTGATTTTGAAATTATAAAAAACATAATCCTTATAACATTTCCAAAAATCATCGAAATCTTTTTTGCCTAATTTAATTGTAATTAATTCAGTAGTCATACCCCTTAAATGAGCAAGGAAATATGGCTTATACTTCTTATCAAAATAATCAAGATAAAACTTGTAGGCAGGAAGTTGACTGATGAGCGTTTTTTCACGTGCAACCATTGACCAAATGCCCCCTTTATGTACCCTGTAAACACTCATTGTTTCATTAATGAATTTAATATTTCCATATTGAGCATTATGAAGATCTAAAGTGTAATTATTCAAATGGAGAAAATATTTTTCCGGAAATTTTATCAAATTTTCACGACGAAACATACAGGTTGCCGTATAAATAAATTCCCCTTTCGCAAGATCTTCAAAACTGCTTACTTCCTGCTGATTTGCCGGGTTTGAAAAAGATGTTTTTCCCGGCTCATCCTCGTATATAATTTTTGAATTGTGAAAACATATGGCAAAATCAGGATTGCTTTCAAGAAAATCGACTTGCTTTTGCAACTTACATGGATCAACCCAATAGTCGTCTCCCTCGAAGTAAGCAATGTATTTTCCTTTAGGTGATTTTATTAAATCAAACCAGTTTTCTGCAGCACCAACATTTCTCTCCTGTAATATGAGGCGTATACGGTCAGGGTTTTGTTTTTGGTATTCGATCAGGATATCTCTTGTGCCATCTGTGGAAAAATCGTCCGCAATTATGAATTCCCAAAGGAAATTTACCTGTTGCGATAAGACACTTTCAATTGCATTACGAATAAAATTAACGTGATTATAAGTTAGTACACAAACGCTGACTAAAAGATCCTCCTGCATGAATTTTATTTATTCCCTTTTTCACACATTAAAAAAATGCTTGAACATAAATCAGGATATTGTTGCCCCAATTGATAACAACCTTCCAGGTATTCCGGGGAAATAACATCGGTTCCTAAAATTTTGTCCCATTGAAAATTTGCAAGTGCCTTAAAAAAAATCCCTGAACGATGCACTACATTTAAACCTGCGGCCCTGGCATCCCGTTCCAGTGTATCAAGTGAATAGGTTATTCTATGTCCATGCTCCTTTTCCGCTGGCGTTATAGCTGCATTATGGCTTATCAATCCCATCTTTACCGCTATTTGCCTGGAAGGTGCATTTGCATTGGGACAAACCAAAAAAAACCGGCCTTTGTCAGACAGCCATTCATTATTAACTCTTTTCAATAACGCCACCGGATCATCAATATGTTCTAATGTATGCGTTAATATAATATTATCGTACTTAGCTGGCAAAGTAACCGTCTCAAAAAGCGAATTAATAAACTTTACTTTATCGCTTAATTCACTCTTTGCAATTTCAATTGCTTCATCCGATGCTTCTACACAGGTAATATCATTAAAATAAGGCAAAAATCTTTTTGTAAAAACGCCTTTATAACTTCCCAGTTCCAATAAATTTCCCTGCCTGAAAAAAGGTTCAAATGATCTAAGCTGAAACGGATGCATTACATCAAAATCAAAAGCATAAGCATAATTACGACCTGCTGTATCCTGCAGCTCTTTGTTATAGTCTCTTTTTGAAGTGCTCATTACTGTTTATTATAAAATTATCAAAAATTAAGTTTCATCAGGCAAGTTGATCTTCAAGAACCGCAAGGCCAAATCCAAAACGGCCAAATTCATTTCCATTATACAACAGGTATATTTTCCTCTCACAACTGAAGATATGGGGATAACACATCATGTCTGAATCCCAGCTTCCGTCTGTAACATCAATTCCCAGACAGTCATCATCCCTTGTCCAATTCCTTAAATCTTCGGAGTATGCATAGCCAATTCTATATCCCTTGTCTCGTTTTTTTCTAAAACCTATTGCGTCCCTGTAACAGAAAACCATATGATACCTATCGTTAAACTGAATTACTGACGGCAATGCCTGGCACTCATTTTCATTCAACCTATCGGAAATAATATGTCTTCCTTCTTTTTCCCATGAAATCCCATCCTTTGATACTGCATGAACAATTTTGTAAACGCGTTGAGGAGCATCTTCTGTTGGGTCTGTAATCCATTTTGAACCATAAACATACCACATATGGTATGTTTCACTATATTTTACAACAAATCCATCCCCTACCAAAAAGGGTTCATGTAAAGAAGAGGTCAATACTGGTCCGGGTCCTGTTTTTTTAAACGTCAACCCATTGTCATCACTGATAGCCAAACCAATCGATGCATCAACTGACACTGATACTTTCCTGTTCCAGCCGCTGGTATATCCCAATATCCTGCCATTGTCGCGCAAAACATTCATAGGAAAAATCCCATGTTCATCAAAACACCCCAGGCCGCCTAATTCTATAACAGTTTCAGTTGAAATATTCAATATTTCACTGAAATTTTTATCAATATCAATAAATGAAATATGACTCAGGTATTTCCCTGTTTTATCTTTTTCCCGTGTTGAGAAATAGATTCTTACAAAGTCATCAAAGACCAGTGTTTGCGGTGATTGCGCAAACTCGAAACAATTGTTAGCAAGTGTATGTTTTGTTGGATCAAATATTTTCCCCAATTTTTTCCAATTCATAACATTTTTTTTAAACAAATCAGGCATCTTTTTCTAACTGTGCTAATCCAAAGCCATGCTTACCCACCTGGTTGCCCAGGTAGAGCATGTAAATGTTTCCGTCCAGTTCAAAGACATGGGGATAAGCAACCATCTCTGAATCCCAGCCTTCTTCGGAAATGTCAATTCCTGCTTTTGAGTCATCCCTTGTCCAATTTACCAGGTCGGCAGAAAAAGCATACCCTATTCTATATGTTTTATCTTTATTTTTCCTGAAATCAGGCGTTTGCATATAACAAAAAAACATGTGATATAGACCTTCGTAAAAAAAAACATCAGGGCTTGCCTGCACTTCATTTTGCCCTAGTTTGTCTTCGATTATATTTTTGTCAAGCTTAATCCAGTCAATACCATTATGAGATGAAGCCATACGAATCCTGTATATCAGTTCAGGCTTGTCATCGGTTACTATCCATTTCATTCCTGCGATATACCATAAATACCAAACATTATTAAACTTACGGATCTTAGGGCCGCTTAAGGTAAAAGGCTCATTCAATGTATATGATAATACAGGGCCGCTTCCTATCTTGTCAAAAGTTTCTCCATTATTACTACTTATTGCCAGCCCTATTGCTGTATTAAAAGGTACAGATTCACACCGTGTATGCCCGGTGTAATACACGCAAATTTTGTCATCATTCCATATTACTGATACAGGATAGGTTCCAAATTCATCAAAAGTTCCAAGTTCTCCGAGTTTTAAAATAGGTTCTTTGCTAACGTTCAGTATTTCAAAAAAGTTATTCCTGTTTACATCTACATATGCTGAATAACTTACATATTGGCCTCTTTCATCCGGTTTTGGCCTGCAACTAAAATATACCCTGACATATGTATCAAAAATTAAAACAGACGGAGCCTGGGCGTATTCATGCATCCAGCTTTTATTTTTAATGTTTGCTGGATTAAAAACCTGACCTAATTTTTTCCATTTAAACATACTTCAGTTACATTTTTGATTTATTGTCCTCAAACCAGGAAGCAGGCAGCTTGCAAAGGTTTCTTGCGCCTGTTAACAAACAACCATAATAATAATCACTAAATCCTGCCTGATCCATTAAACCAAATACCTTTTGCATGTTGTATTCTACCCTGTGCAAATTTAAATTGCCGTCATAAACTGCGAAAGCAGCTCTTGGATCATTATCTCTTGGCTGTCCTACCGAACCAGGATTACAATAAATTTTGTCACCAAAAATATTTAATGATTGAATATGCGTGTGGCCCGAAAAAAAAATCTCTCCGTTTATCTTTGAAAAATAGTCAGCGTCTGGTTCCAGTAAATACTCATCTATCGGATCTGCCCAGCCGCCATGCACCATGTGAATATTATCCACAAATCTTTGCACTGGAAAACTTCGTAGCCATTCGATATTCTTTGCATCTATTACTTTTCTCTGGTAGGCCAGGCAGTCATTTACACTTCTTGATCTCGGGCAAAAACCTCCTCCTGCCATATACCAATCATGATTTCCCATCAGGCAGGGTATGTTCCGTGCTCTTAATTCGTCACAACATTCATTAACCTGGGAATAATATCCTACAACATCTCCCAAACAATAGATTTCGGAGATATTCATTTTATCCAATTCTTCCAGAACTGATTTTAATGCCTCATAGTTACCATGTATATCTGATATTATTCCTATACTCATAAATAAAATATAAAATCCTCAACATACCGAACAGCCTTTCCAAACCTGATAACTGGCTGAACAGGTTTTTTATTTTCCAGATAATACTCAATTGCCATCTGAGATTCATTATATCCGAAAGCAGTCCTGATAGACGTTGAAGAAGATATCCTTGGATTAATTTCCAGCAGTTTCAAAACACCTTCATGTTTTCTGAATTGAAAATTTGTGGGTCCCTCCGGTTTATAAAAACCACAGAGCGCTGTTAAAGCTTTTTCTATACCATCTGGATTCACTACTTCAGCTTTTTCGGTAAATCCATCCCTGGATAGTTTTCTTTTCAGGGTCATATAACAATAATACCCCCCATGCCCGTCGCAAAAAGCGGATGTGGTAAATTCTTCATTTATTCCTCCTACTATTGGCTGGGCCATTAAAACAGTACCGATATCAGCCGCATGTTTTAAAAATATATCTTCATTTTCTACTATAACAATGCCTTTTGAGCCATATCCCCGCCGTGGTTTAAGAAGAAAAGGTAAACCAAATTGTGCGGCAAGCGCATCAAAATCCGCTGTAAGGGAACTTTCAATTACATAAGGGGATTTAAAAGCTTTTAAACTCTGATAAAACCTCCATTTATCTTTGCACAGCGATACCAGGTCAACATTATTCAATAAGATAACCGCGCCAGTTTCTGTTATTGCCGAAATATGATTCACCCACTTATACATGTCTGCCTCAATCCCAGGCATCAGAAGATCTACTTTATATTTCCTGATGATTTGCAAAAGCCAATCCAGGTAATTGCCATCGCTTGTAAGCGGTGCCTGTTCAAAAATATCACAAAATCCTGCTGCCACCGAATCATCGTAAATAGTTGTTCCAATAAGCCGTAATTGATTTACTGATTTTTTAAGAGACCGGAGAATGCCATAGCCAACTATACCACTTGCACCAGAGACTAAAATACTTTTCACAATTACAAAAATTATATAAAAAATACAACAGGTATTACTTTACCATTACTAAAATACCGAGGGAAAGTTCCGGATAATCCACTCCAGCCTTGCATAAGGCTTCAATTATATTTTTCTCAAAATTTAAAGACATCATTTGTTTAGTTGTAAATGGCTTTAAATATATCCCCTCCATCAACTCCATTTCGCAACCCGCATTCTTTACTTCTTCTGTCAGTGATTTAACCGTATAATATCTTTTATGTCCTGAAATAATATCATTTTCAGATAACACCTGTAAATCAGGCAATAAACCTGCAAAATGTCCTAATCTTCTGTTTAGCGCTTCGGCATTGGGAACAGCAATAAACATCTTTCCACCGGGAGCTAAAAAATTTTTGAAGTGCGTTATAATTTGAAGTGGATCATCAACATGCTCCAGAACAAATCCCATAACTATTACATCAAATTTTTCACTACTTGCAAAATTTTCGAAATAGGTCTCAATAATTTCGGGTTGGCAATCCGGGAAATGTTTTCTGAAATTTTCTATGACAGATGGAGATCCTTCCAATACCACATGTTTTTTAAACTGCCTGGAAAAAATTTGAGCAGTAAATCCATGGCCAAGCCCAAGCTCCAGGATTGATTTAGCATTTTTTGTGAGTTCAATTATTCGTTGGGGGTACCAGTTAAGTATAATACTGTTGTCATAATCATACGGATTCTGACCTTCGTAAATGGTAACATGAGTATCTAAAATGTTTTTCATAATTATTCTTTTGAAAATTATTCAATAATATAAAACTCAAGCATTTTTTTAATCTCTTCATTTGAATTGAACATCATGACATCAATGATTGACAGCCATGGAATAAATTCCTTATTAAATTGGTCATATTTTATATCTCTTGATTTAATAAATTTCAATTCGATTCCGGCTTTTCTAAAGTCATCCCTTGAATAAAGTTCCAGCCCGCCGATGGAATTTATATAAGTGCCGGCATTACGCGATTTACATATTTCTATTACCTTCTCCCCAGCCTTTAATGTATGGTCTACAGGAATACCAGAGGAAACAATAAAGGAAGTATTTATACCCAAGTATTCGCTTACCTGGCTGATAGAATGAAAAATAAAATTGAACAGGTTATTGTCCTCAAATAAAATAATTTTTTCAATTACAGGATATGCAGTCTTGAAAAAAGGGGCTTTCCGGTAAGACGCTGTTATGCGATTCAGCATTTTCTTTCTTTCCAGCGGCCAGGTATCTGCCAGTTGCCTTTGACACACCTGAAGATAATCCGAATCCTTTTTTAACGGAAAACTGACATAGTCATCTTTGCCATTAACTAAAATTCTGTTTCTGTTTATCCATCCTTTTTTTGTGAATTCTATATTATCATAAATCACAAATTCATCCACTGCATTGATTAACTGGAAATAACCAATATAAGGAAACAGGTAAGGCTGCATTATACCCAGTCTCATCTTATTATTTTACTGAATTAGTAATTGTGCGCAAATAAGATCAATATCCTTTTTGGCTAGATCGTTATACAAAGGCAGGCAAAGGACCCTGCTGCTGACAGATTCGCTAACCGGCATAATTGTCTGATCTTTTATAAAAGGCAACCTGTTCAAGGAAGGATAAAAATATCTTCTCGGGTTAACTGATATTTTTTTTAGCCCATTAATTGCCTTTAATAGCTGTATTTCAGTTTCAAAGATGACAGGATAGTAGGAATAATTATAAACCAGCCCATCGGGAAGCAATGGCTTTGTTATGTTTAATGAAAACAGTTTGTCAGTATAATACTCGCTTAACATTTTTCTTTGTTCAAGTATCTGCTGAACATGTTTTAAATTAACAAGGCCCATAGCAGCATGAAACTCAGAATTCTTTCCGTTGATACCTATTGAATAATAATCATCCCCCAAATGTCCAAAACTCCTTAACAGAAATAGTCTTTTATCCAGTTCTTCGTCATTACAAATAATAGCGCCTCCTTCTACAGTATGGAAAATTTTGGTTGCATGGAAACTGCAGGTACTGATATCTCCATAACTGAGCAGCGATTTACCTTTGTACACACAGCCAAATGCGTGTGCCGCATCATAAATAACTTTCAGCTTATATTTATCAGCAATTTCCTGTATTTTTTCAACATTACAGGGGATGCCGTATACATGCGTAGCCAGGATGGCCTGGGTATCTGCCGTAATAGCTGCTTCAATTTTGTTAGCATTAATACATAAGGTTTCATCATCAATATCTACAAATACGGGTTTGCATCCTTCCCATAAAATGGCATTTGTAGTAGCCACATAACTAAACGGTGTAGTAATTACTTCTTTGGTGATATCCAGCGCCTTTAAAGCAATCTGGAGAACAACTGTGCCATTGGAGGTAAAAAGCAGGTTATCTACACCCAAGTACTCTTTAAGTTGTTGTTCCAGTTCCCGGACAAGTTCACCATTATTTGTGATCCATTCTTTATCCCATGCTCTTTTAAGTGTACTTATATATTCTTCAAATGGGGGCAGGAAAGTCTTGGTTACATTTATCATTTCTGATCGGATTTTGCAAAACAAATTGTTTCTTCTGCATGAATAGTATAATGCCCGAGAAACAAATTATAATCCAAATCCAAATCTCGTATCCATTTGGGAATATTTATAAAATCTTCCATGCTGTGATAAATAGCAATAGCCAATTTAGGTCTGAATTTTTTTATTGTTTCAATTGCTCCTTCCAATGCAAAGGGTTCTGCCCCTTCAATATCCATTTTAATAAAATCCACTTTGGAAATATTATTGGCCTTAACAAAATCATCAAGACTGATAGTAACGGTTGAACCTGTTTGTTCATCGAATGGCTCAAGTTCAATTTTACTTCCAGGGCCGTTGTCTTTAAAATAAATAGGCACATCAGAAATATTGGAAACAGGGTTCTGAACCAATTCAATAATTTTTTTCAGACCCTGGTTGAAACCGGTATTAATATTGTGTAATTTAATGTTATCAGGAATAAATTCAAATGAATAAACTTTTCCTGAACCGCCTACTTTATCTGCAAAATATAAAGCAGTATCCCCCCAACATCCGCCAATATCCAGTACTGTGTCTCCTTTATCTGCCTGGATAATTGTTTTATTTCCAATTTTAAAAGCATACTGCTCTGCAACATAATCAATAGCAATCCCAACCTCACTGAAAAACAATTTAATATTATATCCTATTGATGACAGATCAAATTTTTCCAGGATAAAATGCATGAAATGCGGGTCATAAGTTTCTTTGCCGTCTTTCAAAGTTTTTACCAGCTCCAGTGATTTCCAGTACTGATCGTTATTAAAAGGCAGTTTTACTTTTGTAAACCCAAGTAACTTGTAAGCAATTATTTTAACCAGCAATTCTTTACTTTCCGGTTGTACATTCCGGTACAAGTATTCCAGTCCATCTTCATATTCTTTTAAAGCAGTAAATACATTATACTGCATTTCATCAAATGCTTTTTTTTGTTGAATTTTATCATAGCCAATAATTTTTTTTACTACCTGCTTTGTTGTATGTAATAAGGTATCTGGCGGTGTGTATTGCATAGGCATTTCACCAAACCGGTATGTATCGAAATTTTCAATGCCGAAATTATTGAGCTGACTTTGCCTGAGTTCTTCTATTAAAGCAGATCTAAACATAAATCAATTTTTCTGTTTGGTCCATTTATAATTGAGTGGTCGCAGCAATCCTGGAAACTTACCCATCCAAGCTCCCTCACGTTTATCTTCTATACCTTCAATGGAGATAATATTTTGCAGATGGTGAAGTATTTTCGGACCGTTTTCTACCACCATGATATCAAGGGTGTAAATAATATCATTGAGTGTATTTGCAGGAATTACACATTTAAAAATATATTCCCCTCTGGTAAATCTTTCCGCGTTTGAGCAGGTTGCAAAAACAACAGTATCGTCAGCAGTTTTAAAAAAAATATTGATGTTAATGGATTCAAAATCTCCCGAACCAGATGTCTTTATATCAAATACAAGGTCTTCATCAATATTAAAATTACCTTCAATCCCATTATTTGAAATACTGACTGAATGAAGTGTAAACCCATTGTTTTCTTTTTCGATCCGGGTAAATGATCCAATATTTTGGTTGGCAATCGCCGTATAATTAAAAATCACATCTTCAATGTTACCGGTAGTTTCTATTTTGCCATTATTCATTAAAATACCCGTAGAACATAATGATTTAACTGCAAGCATATTATGACTCACAAACAATACGGTTCTCCCCTCACTGGTACTCACATCTTTCATTTTACCAAGCGCTTTTTTCTGGAACTCCGCATCCCCCACAGCCAGCACTTCATCAACAATCAATATCTCGGGCTCCAGGTAGGCTGCAACGGCAAAAGCCAGCCTTACATACATGCCGCTGCTATATCGTTTTACTGGGGTATCGATATAACGCTCCACGCCTGCAAAATCTACTATCTCATCAAACTTGTTTTTTATTTCAGTCCTGCTCATACCCAGTATGGCCCCGTTCAAAAAAATATTTTCTTTTCCTGTCAAATCAGGATGAAACCCGGTACCTACTTCCAGCAGGCTGGCTACCCGGCCCTTTATTTTTATTTGCCCGGTAGTAGGCGCCGTGGTACGGCTTAGTATTTTTAAAAGCGTGCTTTTGCCGGCGCCATTACGGCCGATGATTCCCAGCACTTCTCCCTGCTTTACTTCAAAATTTATATCGCGCAAAGCCCAGGCATATTCGCTCTCTCCTTTTTTTGAGCGATCATTTTCATCACCTATTCTAAGATAGGGATCTTCCTTGCCCCTGACCCTGTACCACCAGCGGTTGAGATCATGAGAAATGGTACCAGTACCTACCTGGCCCAGGCGGTACTGCTTGCTGATATTGCTGACTTTAATTATTGCGCTCATGCTGTTATACGGTATCCATAAATGATTTTTCCACCCGGTTAAAAATAATGGTACCCAGTAGCAGTAAAACCGTCATTACCACAAAACTATAACCCAGCCAGGACCAGCTTAATTCGCCCTTTCCCAGCCACACTTTACGGAAAGCCTCTACCACAGAAGACATGGGGTTGGCCTTAATCAGCCATTTGTATTTTGATGTAATGGTGGAGATGGGATAGATAACCGGGGTGGCATACATGCCCAGTTGTATACCAAAAGCAATTAAAAATGCCAGGTCACGGTACTTGGTGGTCAATGCAGAAAGTATTAAACCCAGACCCAGGCCCAGGCCCGCCATAATAAATAAAACAACCGGGGTGATAATAATTATGCCTGCTACATCCGGTTGAACAGCGGGGTCTTTAAACAAAAAATACATCAATACCAGGAAAAATAATAAAAACTGGATGCTGAATTTGATAAGCCCTGAAATTATTTTTGACAGGGGCAGCACCAGCCTGGGGAAATATACTTTGCCGAATATGCTGGCATTGGTAATAAAGGTATTGCTGGTAGCATTGAGTGTTTCTGCAAAATAATTCCAGATGCTAATGCCGGCCAGGTAAAATGGTATAGCGGGCAAGCCGTCAGTAGAAATCTGGGCGATATTGCTAAATACTATCACATAGGTGATGGTAGTGAGAATGGGCTGAATAAAAAACCAGACCGGCCCCAGGATGGTTTGTTTGTACACGGAAACAAGATCCCTTTTTACAAACATCCATAAGAGATATTTATAACGCCAGACTTCTTTCAGGTGCAGTTGAAAAATACCACTGCGGGGTTCAATCAACAAATCCCATTCCTCAGGGCCTTTGCGCAAAATTTCACTCATGTAAAGGGTACAATTTTATTTGGTATTCTCACTCATAATTGAAGAAAAAGATCAGTACTATTTATTTTTCCCAAAAGGCCACCAGCGTTTGCCGGGTTTGTCTTTTTCAAAATAACTGCCGGATGTATTTTTACTGGCATAACTATAACCGTAACCATAGCCATAACCATAGCCATAACCATAGCCGCCACCCTTACTGTTTATATCATTGATGACTACAGAAAGATGCGGCAATTTTTTCTCCTGGTATAAATCATCTATCAGTTTTACCTGTTTTTTCAGGGTATAATTATGCCTTACAATATACACGCAGGCATTTGCCTGTTTACCAAGGGTGATGGCATCGCTTACCAGGCCTACGGGGGCGGAGTCTATAATGATGACATCAAATTGTTTTTTCAGTTCGGCAAACATGGTATCCAGTTTTTCATCGAGCAGTATTTCTGCGGGGTTGGGTGGCACGGGGCCGCAGGGCGCCACAAACAGGTTATCTACTTCCGGTACAGGGTGAATAATATCGCTCACGCCAATATTAGCAGTTACCAGGTAATTGGTGATTCCTTTTCGCTCATTCATACCCAGGCCCTGTAATATTTTTGGCTTGCGGATATCCATCTCCAGTATGATGGTCTTTTTGCCGGACAGCGCCAGCACAGCACCCAGGTTGGTACTTATAAATGATTTTCCCTCCCCACTAAAAGAGGAAGTGACCAGTATAACCGGTTTTTCATTTTTGGGCAATACATACTGCAGGTTGGAGCGCACTATACGGAATTGCTCCGCTATATAGCTCCGGTTGTTTTGCCGCACAATCAATGTATTGCTTTCTTCCGCATGTCCCACTTCCCCCAATATAGGCGTACTGGTAACACGGCTGATATCATTTTTTGATTTTACCTTATCATTCAGGTATTCAAGCAAAAAAATAATACCCGCCGGAAAGGCAAGACCAAAAAATAATGCGATGGTATATAAGGCAGTTGGATTGGGAGAAACCTGCCCTGCGGCCATGGCCGGCTCCAGTATCATAATATCTGAAGTAGTGGAAGCTGAAGAAATGGCCGTTTCCAATTTTTTTTGCAGTAAAAATGAATACAGTTCCTGCAGGATGGCCTGCTGCCGGGTTACTTCCAGCAACTGTTTCTGCTTACCGGGTATAGAGCGGATATCCACATCCGCCTGTTTGTTCCTTGAACCAAGATCGCCGGCAGCCAGTTGCAGGGCATTGCGCACATTCTTTAAATTCTCCAATATATCCTGCCGCAGCTTTTCGATAGCGGTAACGGCATTTTGCACCATTGGATTGCCCGGCTGCGTGGTTTTTAAAAGGGTTTCTTTTTTGAGTTGTAGCTGATTGAATTCCGTTAACTGGTTGAGCAGGGTTGGTTCCTCAATACCGAGGATAGAGGGAACCATTCTGTCGGAATTCCTGGGATTATTCATGTATTTAGACAGGTAGTCCACTACTTTTTCCTTTAATTCCGCCTCTGAAATTTGCTGCCTGCTTTTAGTGAGATCAGTAAAAGAAAGAATTGTCTGCTGTTCAGGCGCAAAGACCTGGTTTTTCTCCCGAAAATTTTGCAGGTTGCGCTCCACGCCCCCCAGTTCGCGTTTAAGCGTGTCCAATTGGTTGTCTATAAATTGCAATGTACTGAAGGCAATTACTTTCTTGTCTTCAAAATTAGACTGCAGGTATTCCTTCATGTACTGGTTCACGATATTCAATCCCAGTTTTATATTATCAGTGGCATACACGATAATAATGACACTGGTACCCTCCAATTTGGCCACACTAATAGAACCGCTCAGGCCAACAGCCAGGTTCTCTTCCGGTATCCAGTTGATAATATATTCATTGGGCTCTGCGCGCAGCATGTCGGTATAAAGGGCCTGCAACTGAAAATCAATACCCCCTATTTTAACCGGTTCATTGAAATTGTAATTCTTTAATTCTCCGTTCAATTGGTACTGGCTGTTACTGATTATCTTAACAAATAAGGAAACAACATTAGACGAATCGATAATATTATTAATCACCCATTTAAATGGCATATCGGATGGGTGTACAATGGATGTACGTATTTTACCCTTGATGTAGTATTGCTTTTGCAGGCCAAGGTTACGCGCCGTCCTGGCCCCCATTGATCGTGATTTAATTATCTCAATCTCATTGTTCAGGTTACTGTTATCATCGGGCAGGGTAAAAATATTGCTGAATTTTTCGGCACGGTTTCCATAGGGATTTTTATCCTTGACCAATAATTTACCCGCTACATTGTAAATGGGTGCGGAATAACGCAGTTTTACCCAGGCCAACGTAAGTGCCAGTGCTATGGATATGATTACCCAGGGCAGGAAACGCAGGTATTTCTGCATAATTTCCCTGGGGCTTAAACCACTATCGGGCTTTTGTATTTTTTCTATTTCTTCCATGTATTTAATTATTCCTGAATACTGAATAAAGGATTGCAAGGATTGAAACAAGGGTGCCTGCCAATGTAATATTTCTTACGAACGTTTGATCCGTTCCGGTCGGCTTCTTCCTGATGGGTTCAATGTAAACCAGGTCGCCACTGTGCAGGTAAAAATAATCCGATTTGTAAATGGATGCTTCTTTTATATTTAGTCTTGCCGTGGTCCTTTTACCATCTTCTTCCCTGATAATTAAAATATTGTCCTTACGGCCAAAAACAGTCATATCGCCCGATAGGGCCAGGGCATCAAAAATATTTAATCTATCTTCCGGAATATTAATAACCCCTGGTTTGCCAACCTCCCCAAGTATGGTTACCCGTTTGTTTAAAAACCTGATTTCTACATAGGGATGCTTTAAAAAAGTATCCAGTTTTTGCTCCAATACAGCTTTCAATTGCATTTTTGTAAGCCCTTCTGCATGCACTGCCCCCAGGCTATGAAACAAAAAATTTCCCTGTATGTCTACCAGGTAACCCCTGCCGTTGCCGCTATTGGTGCCATCCGATGAAGTTGAACTAATGGCGCCTGTGCTGGTTTGCGCCTGATTATAAATAGCAGTTGCTTCGGAGTTATCACTGAACACCGTAATAGATAATAGTTCACCTTTTTGAATAACAGGCTCAGGAATTTTTATGGCTGTTACCAGGGCGGTATCAATGCCCTGTAAATACAAGCGCTCCTGGTGAACTTTCTTACTGGGCTGACAGCTGGTAAAAAAGAGTGCCGCCAGCGCCAATAAAATAAAACATTTATTACAATTTGCCATTAGCAATTAATTATAATTTTTGAACCTGGTTATTTTGTAAGGTATACCACTGCTGTTCTTCATTGGAAAAGGCTTTCCCATTCTCAAAAACTAATTTATATCCATTTTCGCTTACCCATCCTGTTTGTTTTGCAGGGTTACCCGTCACCAGTGCAAAGGAGAGAACGGATTTTGTAATGACAGCGCCCGCACCCACCAATGCATATGAACCAATTTCTAACCCGCATACAATGGTGGCATTGGCGCCAATGGTAGCCCCTTTTCGCACAAGAGTTTCTTTAAACTCATGCTTTCTTTCTATAAAACTACGTGGATTTATCACATTTGTGAACACCATGGAAGGGCCAAGGAACACATCGTCTTCTATAACAACGCCTTTGTAAACAGATACATTATTCTGGATCTTTACCCCATTGCCGATGATAACCCCGTTATCAATAAATACATTCTGGCCAATTGTACAGTCTTTGCCAATAACAGCCCCCGGCATGATATGCGAAAAATGCCATATCCGGGTGCCCTCACCAATTTGAGCGCCGACATCTGCAACAACTGTTTCATGGGCAAAGAAGTTCATAGCTCGAATCGTTCATTGTTCATCGTTCTTTTGCTGCAGTTAACCGCAAACTTCAAGATAAGATGAAAGGGTTTGAATATGATTATTGTCTGGTTAAAGATTTAAAATTTCGCTTGCCAGGCGAGTGTCAGCTAAATTAAATATATAAGCACCGTGATTCCCTGCGGCGCTCGCCGTATCATTGAACGGGTTCACGAATGCTATGAACCGGCGAGTCCCGCAGAAGATTGCTGTCAATTTATTTGATCGCTTAAGCGGAGACTCGCCGGGGAAAATAAAAATTTTAAAATTCGTTTGCCAGGCGAGTGTCCGCTAAATTAAATATATAAGAACCGTGATTCCCTGCGGCACTCGCTGTATCATTGAACGGGTTCACGAATGCTATGAACCGGTGAGTCCCGCAGAAAATTACTGTTAATTTATTTGATCGTTGAAGCGGAGACTCGCCGGGGAAAATTTTAAAATTCGTTTGCCAGGCGAGTGTCCGCTAAATTAAATATATAAGCACCGTGATTCCCTGCGGCACTCGCCGTATCATTGAACGGGTTCACGAATGCTATGAACCGGTGAGTCCCACAGAAGATTACTGTTAATTTATTTGATCGCTGAAGCGGAGACTCGCCGGGGAAAGGACGAGGGGCAAATCCCTAATTCAAAGATTATCGTTTCGAAAGGGTATTTACCGGCGTCACATTAGACTTCTCAACATAGGCCACCAATTTGTAACCCATGCTGCTAATTTCTACTTCCACCCTTTTTTTATTTGCACTAATCACCCTTGCTTCCTTGTCCATTAACAACCCTGAATTAATAATCACCATCGTGTTGGGAGGCAGCTTCATGGCCAGCGTTTCCACATTTTGGTATTCTTTCAGGAACCGCTTAATCCTTTCAATATCCCTGGGTTTAATAACAGCCGGTTTGCCCAGCCAGTACACAAAATTCAGGACCCCATTAACCCTTTTAACAATTTCTTCTTCCTCATAATTTACATGTACAAAAACATAGGACTTAAACAGTGGTTCTTCTACCAGTTTTATGCGGTCGCTCCATTTACGGTTCACCTTATTTAAAGGGCAATAACTGTTTATTCCCTCCTCTGTTAATTGCTGGTGTATTTTCTTTTCCCAGCGCGGCTTTGTATAAATAGCCAACCATCTTTTACCTGCTCCCATAAGATATAATTTAAAAGAATGGTTATTTCTTCCAATTCCTTGCCAACCGGTCAAAGCTTCGCCACCTCAGTCACAATTTTTTTTTGTAAACTGTTGAAAATAAGAGTTTTATTTAATAAAAACCAGTATCTTATATAAGCGAAAGGGTATAAGGGGTAATTTTACTTACCACATATACCCTTTCCAAAAAGTTTATAATGCAAAGCAGGAACGTTGTCTTCTTCACAGGTATTTCTACGTTGTTAAAGGGAAGTGCTGTTATTATTCATAGTAACTGATTTTTAGCTCACAAACCCTGGTTTCACAATTGCTGCAAATATAGGTGTTTTTGGAGCTAAGAGAAGAAAGAGAAAAAGAGTAAAACAGAACAAAAAATGCTAAGGAGTTTAAAGAGAAAAAGGGTAGAGACCATAAAAAAATGTTAGGCGCGGAAAGTGAAAGGAGACCTAACCCCCAGGCCGTGAAACGGGTAGGGCGAATACAAGGTTCGCTCCCACAAGTGTTCGCAACCTTGTTCCGTAGGAACATTTGGTGGGTAGAAAACAATGACAATTATTGAATAGCGTTCCGTAGGAATGCCTGGTGCCCGGATTCTGCACCAAACGTTCCCATGGAACGAAGAGAAACAACGACAAATTATGACTACCCACCAGTTGTTCCTATGGAACAGTTCGATAACGTGACTTCTCCGCGTCTCTCCAGTCGGGATCAAAAAAAATAGAGATTTGCGGAGGACGCTGCGGCATTGCGTTTGTATAATCACCAATAGCATATCGGTATCATTATCGGATTAATTATATGAATAATATATGCTGTTTCCGTTAGCCGCAGCGTCCTCAGATGCTTTGTTTTCGTTGAATATTTATTCCATTATACATGCCAAATATTTCAGCTTAAAATTGCTACTTTTTTTTGGTATCTACCAAGCCCTTATTTTGTTTTGCCTTTTAAATGGATAACCCTACTTTTATAATATGATAAAACAAGCGGTCAAAAAGTTTATGAAGAAGACGCTGCACCCTATCATCTTACGTTTGGGTTACCGCGAGGATATACCTCCGCCACCAGTAACAATGCTGAATGATTTTTTCCGCTTACTGGTGAACACTGGTTTTACACCAAAACATATCGTGGATGTGGGAGCCAATCACGGAACTTGGACAAGAGCAGCGCTGCAGCATTTTCCGGATGCCTGTTATACACTGTTGGAACCCCAGCATTGGCTGGAAGAGAGTATCAGAGATTTACTGAACTCCAATAAGAACATCCGGTTTTATCCAGTAGGTGCAGGCAGTGTTTCCGGACCTGCTGCCTTCACAATTGTTAACAGGGACGACAGCAGTACATTTCGGGTTACAAAAGAATTGGCGGACAAATACGGTTTTACTCAGATTGAAATACCCATGCTGACACTAAATGAATTTCTGGCTGGCCTTGATCAGCCTGCTCCTGACATCATTAAGATTGATGCGGAAGGCCTGGATTTAGACGTATTGAAGGGTGCCAGCAATTTCCTTGGTATCACCGAGCTTTTGTTGGTTGAAGCGGCTGTATGTTGTAAAGAGATTTCTAACAGCTTTTTGGAAATAATCAATTTTATGGAGAAAAATAATTATACCCTCTTTGATATTACAGATTTGAACCGCCCTTTTAAACCAGGCGTTCTATGGCTGACGGAACTGGCATTTGTTAAAAAAAATGGCATCCTGAGTACTTTGAATATCAGGCAGGATTAAACCCTGCGCGGTGAACGCAAGGCTCGCCCCATATTTATTAGGGCGAACGCAAGGTTCCGCCCCTACTTTTTTTTCTCTTTTTCCCTTTTAATCTCTTAGCATTGCGTTACCTTAATGCGGTGAATCAACGTTTTTATTCCCTTGACATATTTCGTGGTGCAACAGTAGCATTAATGATACTGGTTAATAACCCGGGCAGCTGGCAGCATATTTACACCCCGCTGGAACATGCTGCCTGGCATGGCTGTACCCCTACCGATCTTGTTTTTCCTTTTTTTCTTTTTGCGGTAGGCAATGCCATGGCTTTTGTGATGCCCAAACTGGAAGCTGCCGGCACAGCCCTGTTCCTGAAAAAAGTATTTAAAAGAGCCATCCTGATTTTTGCTATTGGCCTTTTTCTTAACTGGGCCCCTTTTGTAAGCTGGAACGGCGATCAGCTGGTATTCCGCCACTGGGTTAACCCGGTTAATCCCGGGATGGGCATTCGTATTTTAGGTGTGTTGCAACGCATTGCCTTGTGCTATTTATTTGCTTCGCTGATCATCTATTTTCTGAAACCCCGCGGTGCCTTTGTAGCCGCAGCCGTATTATTGCTTGGCTACTGGGCTGTCTGCCTGTTGGCCAACCCTGCTGACCCTTACAGTATCAGCGGCTGGTTTGGTACCAGCATCGACAAAAAGATACTGGGCATTCCACATATGTACAAAGGAGAAGGGATTGCCTTTGACCCCGAAGGATTGATGAGCACCCTGCCCGCTATTGCACAGGTTATTTTTGGTTACCTGGTGGGTAGTTATATCATACAAAAAGGAAAGACTTTTGAAATGTGTACCGGCCTTTTTGTCACAGCCGGTGTACTGTTGTTTGCTGGTTTCTGCTGGCATATGGTCTTCCCCATCAATAAAAAAATATGGACCAGCTCATTTGTGATCTATACTACCGGGCTGGCAATTTTTACCTTAGCTATCATGATATACCTGGTGGAACTCAGAGGACGCAAAGCCGCCATCACAAAGTTTTTTGACGTGTTTGGCAAGAACCCTCTGTTCATTTTTTTCCTGAGTGGTTTTCTGCCGAGGATACTGGGTTTACTGCGCTGGACAGATCATACAGGACCGGATGGCAAGCCTGTTTACACCAGCACCCTGCCCTGGTTCTATGAGCATGTTTGTAAAAATGTTTCTGTTAACCTGAATAATGGTTCCCTGCTCTATGCCCTTTGTATAGTAGGTTTTTACTGGCTGGTTGCGTACTGGCTTGACAGGAAGAAGATCTATATTAAAGTGTAGCTATTAGCTTTTAGCCCTTAGCTATTAGTCAGACCTCTTCACCCCCCGGCCGGTGTCTCACTGACCGGAACCCTTGGCCGGTGAGACACCGGCCAAGGGTAAAATGCCTATTCGTTGGTTTTCTTTAAATAATCATTCACTTCTTTATAAAATATAATAAAGCCTAGCCCATTCAAATGGATGACGTCTATAGTATACTCCCGTTTCAACCTATTCTTTTCAACGTAAGTCTCCGGCCAACTGCATCTTGCATGTTTGATCCTGTTACTAAGATTACGATTTGTTTCAGCGATGCGGTATCGGTTCTTGCAAGTGCCCCGAAACGGATTGCTCCTGCCGTACAGTTTTGATCGCATCAAAAGATAAATTTTGTTCTTTACAATTTCGCACCATGACACGCAGTTTTTGTATCTCCTGCATGATATGTGCAGCAAATGCCAGGTCATTGTCCAGGGCTTCATTAAACATCCACCTGGCATGCGCCATGCAATGAATCTGCATGACATTTTCTTTCTTATCAAAAAATATCATACGCCTGTCTAAGCATCATCTTTGAAGTATGCCAGAATCCTCATTTCCTTTACCGCTAAAATCTTGCTGCTAAATCTGAGAATACTGCTTACACATTGGATACATAATAATCTGTAGGTAAAATATAGAATATGCTTATCTTATATTTAAACCAAAAAAGTTTTTTAAATTTAAAATAAATTCTTTCGTATGAGTAATACTTACACTGGAAGTGTAGACGCAACTACCTTTGTGTTTACAACACAACCCGCTACATTTTTTCCAGATGACAGACAAGGAGCTATGGTAGAAATAGATACGCTTCCTTCCGGCGCTTCTATTGATAATATATTTTTTTTTGATTCCCCAACTTCTGGAAAATATCTTTCAAGAATTATAGAAGGAAGTATAAGAGCTGCGAACTGTGGAATTTATACGTCCAACTTAGCAACTTTAAACAATACGAGACTTAATGCAGCTTTAGCACATCCTGACATTTCTACTGTAGTATTTGATGATCCAAAAGGGGGCAGTTTCAATTTATCTGGTTCAATTACCGGACACAAGAAAACGTTCGTTTTTAGAAATAACAATTTTATTACTGGCACAAATACTATTGATGAAATAGTTGTTGATTGTCATTTGAAAGAACAATGTTTTACTATAGGAACAACCCTAAGCAATTCCACTTCTGTTCTTAATGAGTTTTCTACTGAACATTTTGGTGCAGTAGGGAACGGCAGTGACGAAACCCTTATCCTACAATGGACCAGTGATACAATTATACAAAACCCTACAATGCCTCGTACATTGAAGTTGTTTGCACACAAAACGTATGGAACACAAGGATGGATATTACATAATTGGAACGGGACTGAGTACGATCAATTTTCGATAGCTATTAACGGGGAACCAAATGCTTTTGCGGGTAATCCTGCTTACTGTGCAAAAATTAAATGTTTAAATCCCAATGGTTTTGGGATAAATATTCAAAGAGCTACAGGAACATCTATAAAAGGCATTATAGGAGAGGGTTGCTTAATCGTGGCTTCTGCAACGGATACCATTGAATTTTACAAAAGGGATTATTGGACATATGCATCAACTGGCAATCCGGTCAATGTAAGCGATAAGCAGTATGCTCCGCATGCGTTTATAGTTACAGAGGCTTTTCGAATGACAAATTCTTTACCTGCTGATGGTGGATATGCTGATTGGAATGGGAGTGCAGGCCCAACAGCAATGAATCCTGCAGGAGTTAATTGGTATCGGGGAGGTGGCATAGAACAACGGGCTGGTAGTATAGGTGTAACAATCGAAGATATTTCTTCTAATGGATTTGTCGTTGGATTTTTATGTTCCCCAAACGGAGAAACCCAACAGTCGGAGGACATTGTTATAAGAAACTGGTATGGCAATAACGGCAAATGTGTGTTTGCATTCTGCCAACGTGAAAGTAAAGGCTGTTTTATATATGGCGGCGAAAGTATAGATAGAATTAATACAGTAATTGATGGCAGAAGCTATGGAGCACAACAGGGGACTTTGCCCAATATGACAGGTTATACTACTGCCGGGAGTGTAAAAAGATTTGTGTTAGCTTCAGCACAGCATTCTTTATCATTTAAAGATATTTATTGTGAGAATCTTTTTCAGATAGGTGCGATGTACGCAAATCCGGGCATGACAGAATTCCGATCCTGTACTTTTTCCTTTAATGTTGAGAGACCGGAACCCGGGCTGTCTAATATTTACCCTGATTATCATCTTGACGGGTTTAACACCCATTTTGAAGGGTGTGTATTAAGGTTTTATGATGATCTTTTTAATAAAAGGCTGATAATTTTTGGATATGGTCATACTGCAAATAAGTGTTTCTTTGACGTACCGCCTATTACAACAGCTGGTCATGACTTTACAGGGATACAGAAACTGGTCGGTATGCACGTAACAAATTCTTACTGGGGTACAGGTATAAATAATTTGTTTGGATTTCCGGTATTGAAGGGATTACTTCTTGTAAGGCAAGACAATTCGATTGCTTCAGGCCATATAACAGTAGAACAAGGTACTCCTGAATTATACGGATCTTCAATGGAAATATATGAATGTGGTGGGTATGACGAAGCAAGTTTCCGGTTCCATCCCGGAGATGGTAGTGGTTCTTTTACCGTGGATGCTGCAAGTCACACCGCCACCGTTATACTGCGGCAACCATATATCAATATAGCTGGATATATTCCGGGGCAATATTTTCTCGCATACAATGATGCCAGTGTTACTAAAATGTACGTGCTTGGAAAAATAAGTGAAATTAATATACTACCAGATTTTGCAGATAGTACCATATTACTTGTAGACGTTCCCATAACAGTTCCAGATGGAGCAGGATTTACTGACAGGTGGATAGTATCAGATTTTAACAGGTTAAAAAGTAGATTCACAGGAGATTATACAAATGGAAGCTCCAGTATCACTAATGTATTTGGCGCTGTAATGATCAACGAAGTAGATACCTGGAGCGGATTTAGGATTACAAATTATGATCCTGGTACAGGAATAGCGGATTTAAGTAAAAATTTTGCAGGTATCAGTAATGTTGGTTTATATAGTGGTGCTGTAAAGCCAAACAGAAAAGAAGAAATCATTTATGAACGAGATTTACCCCCCGATTACGGTGGCGGTTTTAATTTGTTAGACAGAACAAAATATTTTCCCGGTGATATATGGACATGGTACAGAAGCGATGTTGGTAAAATAAAGTACAAGTGTACTGTTTCCGGTTATCTTTTCCCGGCCGTTGGAGAAAAGCAATCAGTTTGGAAACAGATTGACCCGGCGTCTGTATTTTTACAAACAGCTACAGGAACATCAGATTTCAGCGTTATAATTAAAGCGGGAACTCTTATAAGGGGTTGGCTGTATTCTCCCAGGGGGGTCAATATGACAATAACTGCCGGCACGACAAATTTTGGAACCGATAAGGATCCGGGTACTTCAATAATAGACGGTACTGATACCCCTTTTTATAGTGGTTTTTATGCCTCCATAGATACAACGATTTATTTTAATGGAATTACAGGTAGTGGAGGACAGCTATATCTTAACTTTTTTTAGTGGATGAATCTTTGTAGGAAATCTTTATCAAATCCATACCAATACACTGAAAGTAGTATTGTTTTCAGTTTCAGGAATATGCAAGTTTTACATTAAACCCAAAAAGTAAAACTCCGGCTAAATACATATAGTTGGCAAGGATTATAAATCTCAATAAGATTTTTATAGAATTTGCCAATTGGCCCTATATATTGCGCCATACAATGGATCTGCGTAATGTTTTCTTTTATCAAAAACATCATACGCAACTTATCCATCTGTCTAAAGATACCCTGCTAAGGCCCTGCATACCTGCAAATTATAAATTGTTTTCATTATACTTCAGTAGTTATTCTTAGTCTTAAATTAAAGATAGGCTTCATTTAATTAATTTCAGCATGAGTTAAGTACCCGTAAATTATTATCTTTCGAATTTCGTACCTTAATAAGATTGAAATGGTTTATTTTGTTGCCGGAAGGGAATTGGACACCAGGCTCAGCTATTAATAAAATTGATGAAGTATCATTGCTATTGTACAGAATTAAAACTATATTTCAATTATTTACTCCTAACAGCGAAAGCGCCCGTTGATGGTTAAAAAATTTTTACAAAAAATACTCCGGCGACCCATTACCAGGCTGGTCAACAGGATTTCTTCCGCCCCGGTAAAAAAAGATGTTTTTGAATCGCTTGATCTTGTATTGAAAGAAATACGCGATGGTAATAAAACTGAAGGAGTTGTTATACCCTATGATATAAATACCGGCCGTTTTATCATACTGTCTGATCAGCATAAAGGCACCCGCGATGCTGCAGATGATTTTGGCATTGCTGAAAAAAATTATACAGCGGCACTGGATTATTATTACCAGAACGATTTTACATTTATTAACCTGGGCGATTGTGAGGAACTCTGGGAAAATACCCCTGACGCAGTAATGAAAGTAAATAAACCGGTATTGCAATCTGAAGCGCGTTTCCTTTTGCAAAACCGCTACTACCGTGTTTTTGGCAACCATGATCTTGAATGGAAATACCCTTTCCAGCAAATGGTATACCTGAAACCGGTGTTCGGAGATGCACTGAAAATATATGAAGGCATAGAACTGCAAACACAGTACAATAATAAAACCTGGTCCATATTTCTTACCCATGGCCACCAGGGCGATAAAAGAAGCGATGGCAACCCGTTCAGCACCTGGATAGTGGCAGCTATCTGGACACCTATCCAGCGTTTTTTAGTTATCAATGTCAATACCACTTCTGATTTTTTTGAACTGGTAGACGCGCACAATATTATGATGTATGAATGGAGCGCCACGCAAAAACAACTCATTTTTATTTCGGGCCATACACATAAGCCGGTGTTTGCATCACT